>Ga0209339_1000170_pt1 | contig 25187 bp, 20 predicted proteins | sample OlaalgELextract3_FD_187376 | JGI IMG/M metagenome (GOLD analysis project Ga0209339, IMG submission 187376) | Olavius algarvensis symbiont microbial communities from Tuscany, Italy - Type A ELBA extract 3 (SPAdes) (version 2) | ecosystem: Host-associated > Annelida > Digestive system >... | reverse complement strand
TCTGGCGCGGCCTGCAGCGTTTGGATACCGCTACTGAAATGTATGCTATCTTTATGCAACAAGAATATGCTCATCCTATGCAATCAGGCCCCTGATACCCCCTGTGTCAAGTATGGGTAAAGATTAGCCCCTGGTGGGAGGGATTGAGGGAGGGGGATAAAATAGATAGCATGCCTTCAACTTGAGCTTTCTGGATAAGCGAATAATTTAAAAAAGGTTTCGGGTGTCAGGTGTCAAAAGATAGACGACAGAAGTCAGATGACAGATGACAGATGACAGAAGACAGATGACAGATGACAGACGACAGACGACAGATGACAGATGACAGATGACAGAGAACAGATGACAGAGAACAGAGGGCAGAATTAGGTGCTTTCATTTAGTCTTCCACCATCATCCTTAAACCCTACACCCTACACCTTACACCTTACACCTTAAACCATATACCTTCTGCCTTTTATCCATTGCCTCGTTTCGTTTATCCGCTTTTCATAACTTTCACCATATGTTTTATTGGAACTAGTTCGGCAGCGCTGCCAACACATTAGCAATAAATTCATCTGTGTTCCAGGCCGCGCGATCCGAGGTGGCGCCGAACCGGACCAGGACAAGTTTTTTTGAAGGGATGATGATCACTTTTTGCTCCTGGAATCCCGTGGCAGCATATGCATCCCGCGGCGCGCGGGGCCAGCGTCGATCCTCGGGATTTGACGGAGATCCGGCATTCAGCCAGAAAAGAGCACCATATTCTCCCTGGGGAGCCAGCGGTGTGGGCGTGGTGGTATATTTGACCCAGCCCTGCGGCAGTATCCGTTCACCATTCCACACGCCGTCCTGAAGATAAAGCAAACCAAACCTGGCCCAGTCGCGCGGTGTGGCAAATGTATAGGATGATCCCACAAAGGTGCCTGATGGATCCGGCTCCATTAACGCACTGTACATTCCAATTTTATCGAATAATTCGTTGCGGATAAAGTTATAGTACAACGGGTCGTTTTTTTCAGCCGTCTGCCGCACGATGCGGGCAATAATATTGGCCACGCCGCTGGAATAATTCCACTTCGCATCGGGCTTTGCCTCCATTGGCCTGACTGCGGCATAGGCTGCGAAATCATAGCTTTCAAATAACATTCGGGTCGTGTCGTCAGGCGGTATATAAGACTCTTCAAATTTAAGCCCGGTGCTCATGCGCAGCAGTTGATCGATGGTAATTTTTTGGCGGGGATTGCCGTCCTTTTGCCATTCCGGAACCGGCGCCTGTGCTTTGATGTCCAGCCACTGCTTTTTTACCTGAATGCCGACCAGTGCATTGGTTACACTTTTACTCATCGACCAGCCCAGCAACGGCATATCTTTATGGAAACCGGGCGCATATCGCTCGGCTACCAACCGTCCGTCATATACCACGATGATGGCCCGGGTTTTTTTCGGTTTGGCGGGTCCGGGCTCGGCAAAGGCAGCCTCCAAGGCCATGTTCAACTGCTTAGGATCGATGCCCTGTGAGGCGGGATCCACCGGCCCCCCGCTGCCTTGCGGCCAACGTAAATCATGCTGCTGAACGGGTCGGGTAGCCTGGGTCGCCGGATCGTAAAAAGTTTGTCGGCGCATATTTTCTGCTGTGGTTCCAATGACTAAGGAGCATCCAGAGCCTTCACGATATATTGCCTTGGCCCGGAAAAATCCGAACGAATCTGCGCTGACTGATTTCTGTTGGTGATTCACCTGATAGTCGACGGCCAACGAAAGCGGATTTATCGGGGCAACGTCCTCCTTAAACACAACTTCCGGAGTGCGTTGGGATATAAAAGTACTGGAGCAAAGGTACTTGGCCGCAAAACCCGTTCCCAAGGGCAGCGCGTTGCTTAAAAACCACACAAATGCACCTACTGCCACTATCAATATCACCCCGATTCCGATTAAACCTGCTTTCAACCAGCGTTTCATTGCCGTTTCCCCCATTAGAATCTTCGATTTTCAATTCGACATTGCGTGGGTAATATAGAAGAACAGCCTGTGGATGTCAAAGGGCATGTCGACCCGCGTTCAGTTGAAATTATTAGATTTTCAAGGCAGGCCTTCAAACTGCAAAGAGAGATTGGGAAGCCTTAGCACCTTTGCGGCTTTGCAAGAGGCAATTTTCGCTCAACCATGCTATGAAAAAAAAATTGAGGTTGCCAGGCCAAAATCCGGTTCGAACTTGCTAAATCCGGCAAAATGCGCTATCGAGCTACTTCGTTTCGTTCTACAACCGCACCCTGCTATATCCAAAGTGCAAGTTGCCATTGGTTAAATTCAAGTGGAAGCGGCTTCGGCTCAACTGACCTCGCCGCAGGCCGGCAGCAGCATCCGATTTCACGGTTGAAAACCGCTCCCATATTTCTTGTACTGAATTTCTCTATATGACCGAGTTCTGTTGGAGGGTATACAATATTATATCATTTCATATGGCCTGCCGGTGCTGACGGCCATAAAAACCCTGTGTTTCTAAAAAGATGTAAGTAATCAAAGAGGTACGATTATGAATTTTATCGATCCCCAGGTCTTTGATCCGGCCAACATTGATCCGGAAACCGCGGAGTTGAATTCAAAAATCGAGAAAACACTTTCGGCCTTACCGCCGATATACACCTTTCGGCCACCGGACATACGGGCGGTGAGAGCCGCCGGCGATTCTATCTGGGGGCCGATCCGACACGTGGCCGGCGCCCGGGATCGGATGATTGCCGGCCCGGCCGGTGAGATCCGCCTGCGGGTGTTTGTGCCGGAGGAGGTACGGGCGGTCTATCTGCATATGCATGGCGGCGGATTCATGCTCGGCCAGGCGGACCACTTCGATGAAATGCTCGACACCATCGCGCAAAGATGCCACGTGGCAGTGGTCAGTGTGGATTATCGGCTGGCCCCTGAGAATCCCTTTCCGGCCGGCCCGGATGACTGTGAAGCGGCTGCCCTCTGGCTGGTGAAAAACTGCCTGGCTGAGTTCGGCTCGCAAAAGCTGTTGATCGGGGGCGAGTCGGCCGGCGCGAACCTGGCGGCGGTAACCCTGCTGCGAATGCGCGACCGGCAGAGTTTCAGCGGATTTTGCGGCGCCGTATTAACCTATGGCGTATACGATTTGTCCATGACACCCAGTGCCCGCAATTGGGGTGAACGAAACTTGATCTTAAACACGGAAATTATCCGTTGGTTCAACAAGAACTACGTCCCGGCGGGCAACTACCGCGAACCCGGCATTTCGCCGTTGTTCGCCGATCTTCACGCAATGCCGCCGGCCCTGTTTACGGTGGGAACCCTGGATCCGCTGATTGACGATTCTCTGTTTATGCACCAGCGCTGGCTGGCCGCCGGCAATCCCGCCGAGCTGGCGATCTATCCCGGCGGCATGCACGCCTTTGACGCTTTCCCGATTGCGCTTGCCGATAAAGCCAATGCCCGAATTAGAGAGTTTGTAAAAAAATGTATAATGACTAATGAATAATGACAAATGGTGGAATTTTATCATTGGCAGTCTCGTAAAAGGTCGCAAAACGCCCTGCCTACGAGAGTGTTTAGTATTTGGTGTTTAGTGTTTAGTGGCATAATATCGTGGCATGACTTGCGAAGGGTTTTACCAAATACCAAACACGAAACACCAAACACACGATGAAATCGACGTTTTCCGAATTCATCATCATTGATTATTCAATATTCATTAGTCATTCATTCCATTGGGGGTTCTCATTTTTCAGCGATTTTCAACACCATCCTGGATTTTGTTCTGGTTGTCGGTTTCGGTCGGCGTGGCCATGATCGGGCTGGGCATCATCTGGCCCCTGGTGCCGGTGTACGCCGTCGAGCTTGGGGCCGGAGGATTTCAGGTGGGGCTGATCATTGCCAGCTTCAACCTGGCCCGGACCATTATCTATCCTCTGGCGGGCCGTCTGTCGGACCGCTGGGGCAGAAAACCATTTATTGCTTTAGGGCTTTTTCTCTACGCCCTGGTATCGGTTCTGTACGTATTGGCCACCCGGGTGGAAACGCTGATCCTGGTGCGCCTGCTGCACGGAACGACATCGGTGCTGGTAGCCCCGGTTGCCATGGCCCTGGTGGCGGATATTGCCCCCAAGCGCCGAATGGGTCTCTACCTGGGAACCCAGAACATGGCGGTCATGCTTGGTTTGGGCGTGGGGCCGGTGGCCGGTGGAATTATCCGTGATTTTTACGGTATGCAGACGGCCTTCTATGCCATGGGCGGCCTGGCGCTGGTGACCTTTTTAGGGGTTGCTGCATTTATACCGGGAGACCGCCAAAGGGAACGGGGGCAGAGCCGGCAGCCGCCGGCTCCCCTGAAAAGTCTTTTAAAGAATCGAATCATACTGGGTCTATTCCTGCTGCGTTTTTTTCTGGCGGCCGGCCAGGGAAGCGTTTACACTTTTCTGCCGCTTTTGGCCCTGCAAATCGATCTTACCAGTTCCCAGGTCGGCCTTATACTCGGCGTAAATATTTTTTTGATCGCATTTTTGCAGCGGCTTTGCGGGGGACTGGCCGATCGTATAAATCCGCTGTACATGATCGTTGCCGGATCGCTGATCTCCGGAATAGCCGTTTGGGGGATACCCATGGGTCAGGGGTTTGTCGTGGTATTGTCCTGTAACATCTTGATGGGGATCGGCAACGGCATATCCATGCCCGGCGGCCTGGTGCTAACCGGGCGGGCCGGAAAAACCCTGGGAATGGGATCCACGATGGGGCTGACGGATACCGGCTGGAGCCTGGGAATGATTGTCTCCCCGATTATCTCCGGGGTGATTATGGATCGCCTGGGGTTGACCAGCATCTTCTATGCCGGCGGGATCCTGATTATCATCGGCACGGTTTTGATCGCAGTCATCCTCAAAAGGCATGGTAACGAGCCAGGGGCATCGGCCTCCGAAACAGAAAATTTAAAATGAGCTAATCCGCCGGCCTGCGACGAGCTTAGTCGTGTCGAAGCGAACCTAGTCCTGTTTTGGAACTCAGGGCGTCTGGATCCCGCTGGTGCCGACGAACACCGCATATAGCGATTTGGTCGCGGTGATGAACAGACGGTTACGCCGGGGTCCACCGAAGGTCAGGTTGGATACGGTCTCGGGAATCTTGATCCTGCCCAGCAGGGTGCCATCGGGTGCATAGCAATGCACGCCATCCCCGGCGCTGGTCCAGATGTTGCCCTCCACGTCGATTCTGAAGCCGTCCGGCACGCCGGGAGCCACTTCGGCGAGCACGCGGCTGTTGCCGACGCTGTTGCCGTCAGTCGCCACCTCGTAGGCGCGGATATGGTGGGGGCCGTCCGGGTCGTGGCTGAAGCCGGAGTCCGCCACGTACAGAATGCTCTCATCGGGTGAGAATGCCAGGCCGTTGGGCTTGACCATATCCGTGACCATGGCCGTGACCGCGCCGGTCTCGCCATCGGTGCGGTAAACGTAGCATCCTTCCTGTTCCTGATCGGATTTGTAGCCTTCGTAATCGGACAGGATGCCGTAGCTGGGATCCGAGAACCAGATCGAGCCATCGGATTTCACGATGACATCGTTGGGCGAATTCAGGCGCTTGCCGTCGTGACTGTCGGCAACCACGGTGATTGAGCCGTCGGGCTCGGTCCGCTCAATACGGCGGTGGCCGTGGCAGCAGCTCACCAGGCGGCCCTGATCATCACGGGTGTTGCCGTTGATGTAGTTGGTCCGGGAGCGATAAACGCTCACCCCCGCGTCCGGCAACCAGCGCAGCAAACGCTGGTTGGGGATGTCCGACCACAACAGGTAGCCGCCGTCGTTGAACCACACCGGCCCCTCCGCCCAGCGGCAGCCATCATAAAGTTGTTCGACTTCGGCGATGGGAACCGTCAGGTCGTAAAAGCGACGGTCCATGTATTCGTAGCTGTCTCCGACGATGGCCATAGTCATCTCCTGGAGTGAAATTTCACATTTGGGATTTGGGATTTGGGATTTTGGATTTTAGATTTAAGGAATTCTGTCCATTATAAATGACAGAGCGCAGCGATTCCACAAATCCGCAATCCGCAATCCAAAATCCCAAATTATAACTACTGAAGCAATAAAAAACTAAAAGCGGGATAATGTTGTAAACGCAGATTTGGCATTTGTACCCTATCTCTGTTCGTCGCCGCCGGCGACGGTGATCACCGCAACGATAATCAAACCGGTCATGATCAGGCGAATGCCGGCGCTGGCACCGAAGGTGTTGAGCATCGTCACCAGCAGAAACAGGAACAACGCTGCGCCCCAGACGCCGGCAACGTTGGCCTTGCCGCCGGCTACCGATGTGCCGCCGATCACCACAACGGCGATGGACGCCAGCAGGTATTCTTCGCCCATGTTAAGGGCCGCTCCGCCCGAAAACCCTGCCAGCACCACGCCGCACAGGCTCGCCAGCACGGCGCTCAGCACATAGGTTGCAAACCGTATGCGTTCGACCTTAATGCCCGACAGCCAGGCCGCGCGCATATTCTGCCCGATGCCGAGGACCGAACGGCCGTAGATTGTACGATTCAACACCACGCTCATAAGCATGGCCAGGGCCACGGCGAACACGGCCAGCACCGGCACGCCGTAGATCTGCATGGTGGTGAAGCCTGCCAGCATGGGCGGCGGCTTGATCTTGATGCCGTGGCTCAGCGCAATCGCCGTGGACAGTATGATGAAACTGGCCGACAGGGTGGCGATGATCGGCGGTATTCGCAGCACACGGATCAAACCGTAATTAAATATTCCGACACCCAGCCCCGCACCCAGGGCCGCCAGGAAGCCGACCGGCAGCATGGCGTTATCGACACCCATGACTTTCATGGCCACGACACCGGACAGCGCGATGTTGGCGGGGATCGACAAGTCCACATTGCCGGGCCCGGTGGTAATCACGAACATTTGCCCGATGCCGACGATGACGGTAAAGGTGGCGAATGCAAGGGCCGCGGTCACCACATCGGCTCCGCCATGGCCCCTGGTGAAGGCAACGGTGGCGAGCCACACCAGCCCCGCGCCCAGAAAGGACCAGATCCACGGTTTTTGGAATACAGCCTTGATCGACATCAACGGGCCTCCCTGCGGTTGACCAGCGCCCGCAGCGCCAGAACGATGATCAGAATCGCGCCTTGCGCGCCCACCTGCCAGTCAGTGGAGATCCGGATGAAGATCAGAAACGATCCGGCCAGCGCCAGGGTCAGTGCGCCCAGGACCGCTCCCGTGGGCGATACCCGTCCGCCGACGAACTCGCCGCCGCCCAGGATCACGCCCGCGATGCTGTACAGCGTGTAACGGTCCGCGATGTGGGCATCCGCGGCCGAGGTCAAGCCGATCAGGGACAACCCCGACAGGACACCGAAAAATCCGGCCATGGAGAACATCACGATCTTGGTTTTCATCAGGGACCATCCCGTGCGGTCGATGGCTTTGGGATTGCCGCCGGCACCGCGCAGCACCGCGCCGTAGCTGGAACGCATCAATCCGAAATGCACCGCGACCGCGATAATAACGGCCGCAATCACCGGAAACGGCGGGATCACATGGTAGCCGAACATCTGGTACTGGATCTTGAAGCTCATGATCCCTTTGAGCAAGGCAGGTGCTTTGCCGCCCGGGGTCGGCAGCACCAGGACTGCAATCCCCAGCCACACGAAGCTCATGCCGAGCGTGACCACGATGGACGGCAGATTGCGCCACTGGATCAATGCCCCCAGCGCACCGTAGGCGGCGATGCAGGCTGCCAGCGCCAGCACGCCCAGCATTGGCTGGTTGTAAAGCAGGGTCGCTCCGATGCAGGCCACCAAGCCAACGAACGGTCCGATCGACAGGTCCAGGTCGTTGACCGTGATGATGCACATCTGGGCGATGGTGGCCAACGCGATGGGCACTGCGTATTGCAGCATCAGATTGAGCCCGAAGTAGCTCATGGCCCGGGGCTGGATGGTGAAAATTGCCGTCAGAAGGATGCCCAGCGACGCCGCCGGCAGGGCGCTGCGCAGAAACTTGGGGCTGGTCAGAGTTTGCAGCACGTCAGGTGGTCTCCTTGAACGAGGAGCGCAAAACTTTCTCCTCCGTTAAGTCCTCACAGGACAGATCGGCGACGATTCGCCCCTCGCGGAAGACATAGACATGGTCACAGTTGTTCAGTTCATCGATTTCCGTGGTGTACCACAGGAAGGTGCGACCGGACGCGGCTTCGGCGCGAATCAGGTCGTAGACCTCCAGTTTGGTGCCGACATCGACCCCGCGCATGGGATCGTCCATCAGGACGATCTTCGCGTCCGATCCCAGGGCCCGCGCGAACAAGGCCTTTTGCTGGTTGCCGCCGGACAGGGACAGGATGTTGTTATTCATATCCGGGGTTTTGATTTTGATTTTGCCTTGCCACTCACGGGCCATGGCGTCCTCGGCCCCGGGCTGGATCAGCAGTCCCTTGACCATGCGCGCCAGGGAACGGGCCCCCACGTTCCGGCCGATGGACCACAGGTGGAAAATGCCGTCGGTCTGTCGGTCGCCCGCCACCAGGGCCACGGGGCCATTGACTTCGGTTGCGGAGCCGGACCGGCCGGCGGCCTCGTAGACCTGCAGCAGCATGTCCGTCTGGCCGTTTCCGGCCAGACCGGCCAGACCGATGATCTCTCCTTCGTGGGCCAGTAGTTCGTTCCCTTCCCCCGCGCCATTGGTGTGGGCGCGCACCACCACGGCGGTTTCGCCTCGAATTTTTTCGCACCGGTTTTGCACTTCGGTGTGCTTGTCTTCAGCCACGTTGCCCATGGCTGACACCAGTGAGTCTCGGGTGAAATCGCCGGCCCGCTTTTCTTCGACCACTTCACCGTCCTTCATGACCACGATGCGGTCCGAGTATTCGATGATCTCGCCCAGCAGGTGGGAAATCAGAATGCAGCTCCGGCCACCTTCCACCATCCGGCGCACGTAGCTGAGCAGCTGTTTGGCCGCCACCGCGTCCAGCGACGACGTCGGTTCGTCCAAAATCACCAGGTGCAGGGGCTCGTCCGTGACCGTAAAGGCCCTGGCGATTTCAACTATTTGGCGTTTGCCGATGGTCAGGTCGCCGACCACGTCATTCGCTCCGATGTTGTGGCCGGGGAAGATTTCATCGAGCTTGGCGATGATCAGGTCGCCGGCCCGTTTCTTCCAGCCCCAACTTTTAAGCTTAGGATGGAACACCCGTGCATTTTCAGCCACCGTCAGGTTGGGACACAATGACAGCTCCTGGAATACGCACCGGACGCCGTGTTGGTGGGCGATGGTCACGCTGTAGCGGTTGGTGAGATCTGCGCCGTGAATTCCGATGACCCCGCTATCAGGCTCAAGGGTGCCGGCAAGCACGTTCATCAACGTGGATTTGCCGGCACCATTGTGTCCGACAAGACCGAGACATTCGCCTTCACCGACCTTCAGGTCGACACCTCCAAGGGCACGGACGGCGCCGAAGCTTTTCGCTACGCCCTCGAGGTTCACGATTTGCAGCTGTGTCTCAGGCATGTGTTTCGACCTCTTTTTTGTTTGGCAGCCGGTTACTTGCCCGCGACAACCGCCTTGGCGTCGTCCAGGGAATATTCGACGTTGGCGACACCACCGGGCTCGGTGTTGGCGAGGCGGGCTTCCAGGGTATCCTGGTCAATCTGCAGGAACGGCACTGTCAGATCTTGAGGAACCTTGTGGCCGTCCAGGACCATCTGGGCGACCCAGAACGCCAGGGTGGAGACACCGGGTGCAATGGAAACCGACATGGTTTCATAGCCGTTGGCATTCTTTTGTTCCTGCCACCAGGTCAACTCATCGTGGCGGTTGCCCATGATGATCAGCGGGATTGGACGGCCGGCGGCGGCAAAGGCCTGAGCGGCGCCGTAGCCGTCACCGCCCTGGGTCACCACCGCCTCGACGTCCGGCAGGGACGGCAGGATGCCGGCAACCGCCTTCTGGGCGACGGCCTGGGCCCAGTCGCCGTGTACGGAGCCGACGATCTTGAATTGCGGGTGTTTGGTGACACCGGCATGAATGCCGGAGCTGATGGCGTCATCGACGAACACGCCGGCCAGGCCGCGGATTTCGAGGACATTGCCGCCCTTGGGCAGGCGCTGCGCCAGGTAGTCGATCTGGACGGCGCCCATATTCTTAAAGTCCACCGCAATGCGGTAGGCACAGGACTCGGTGACGATGCCGTCGAAGGACACGACCGTGATGCCCGCATCGCAGGCCTGTTTGACCGCACCGTTCAGTCCTTCCGGCGAGGCGGCATTGATAACGATGGCGTCATAACCTTGCAGGATCAGGTTCTGAATTTGGGCCGCCTGTTCGGTGACCTGGTTTTCGGCGGTGGTGAAGGCCGTGGCCTCGGCCACAATACCTTTTTCGACCGCGGCGCTGGTGACCTTGTCCCAGCTCTTCAACATGGCCTGGCGCCAGGAATTCCCGGCGTAGTTGTTGGACAGGGCAATACGTTTGCCCGACGTTTCGGCCAGGGCGGCATTCGCGCCCAGCGCGACAGCCAGGGTTGTGAGCAGGACGATTAGTAGCGATTTTTTCAGCATGGCATACTCCTTTAGTTATGTGGTTAGTGATAGATTGAGGGAACGGCAATGGCCCGGGGAGAGCCTGCTTTGTGCTCCTGTTGGTATTGGACCGTCAAAGACGGCTGGAATTTCATTCAAGATATGCATCATATTGAAGAATGGAAGTAGTTTTTCAAAACGTTTTTATTATTGACAATTTTTTCTTCATAAGCGATAACTGAATAAGTTCATGATTTAGGTGATTTCGATCAACCTCGTCTCATAAATCCTCTCAGAGAATCCAAGCCGGAGGGTAAATAATATTCTCTGATAGAACCAGAAGAACATCGGACCTACGCGGCAGAGCCAGAAGTGACTCTGCCTTTTTGGTTGGAAAATCGATTTAACAATACTCGAAGGAGTTATGAAATATGTCAGAAGGAACGGTAAAATGGTTTAACAAGAAGAAGAATTTCGGTTTTATAGAATCCGAAGGCCAGGAAGATATATTCTTTCACGGTTCGAAAATTGTTGACCATGGATTTTTTGGTTTGCAAGCCAACGATCGCGTCACCTTTGAGGTCCGGGACACTCCCCAAGGGCGCCAGGCCGTTAATGTGAAGGTGACCGGTAATTAATCCGCCTATAAAATCAGCATAGCCTTATTCGTGATTGCCTATTGAAAACTCAATATACTTGCTGGTCCCAAACGCCGGCGGATTAATTATCCATTAATGTTTAGTTGATCCTGCTCAAGCTCCCCCTGATTGTGCTATACTAGCGCAAGCCGGTTTGTGATTTAAACAATTCCACCGAATTGATTTTAATATCCAGCAGCTCCGCAATTTTAAGCTTGGCCCGCATGCCTTTCGGACTGCCGGCCACCGAGGTGATCAGGCCGATTCCCAAGTCCTGCCTGAGCTGGCGGATGAGTTCTTCGTTAACCAGGTCCGCCACTTCTATTTTCAGCTTTTGTGCCACATACTGTTTTGCTTGAGCCAATTTCATCTTCTTGATCAGCTGCATCCAGGCCACCAGATCTCCGGTGGTTCGGATGCCGCCCATACCCGAAGCAAAGATATGCGCCAGGTGCATCCCGAAAGGGTCGCCGACGCCAATCTACAACCCGTCGGCTTTACCGATCTCAACCAGGGATTTGGAGGCCCGGGTGACACTGTCGATGGGCGGCGCCTCCATCATCGGAACCCCGCCGACCCCCATGCCGACATTGACATGCACCGGGATGTCGACGGCGGACACGGCCTCTTTAACGAACGTGACGGCCCGGGCGATATTCCAGGCTAAGGACTCGTTGGTGCTGGTGCCGACGGCAACTCCGAAAATGCTGGCGCCGGCCGCTTCGGCCACGCGGGCCTGGTCGTGGGGATACATGCCGGCCAGCTGCCTGTCCTTGAAATTGATTTCCCCGTGCATCCCCAATACAAATTCACCCGCGCCGCCCAGGATAATCGGCAGGTCCGGTGCGGACTTTCGCAGCTCCTCGATGGCCTCCAGGGCGGCCAGCAAATCCGCATCCCCGGCCGAGCCGGCCGTATCCAGGTTGAGCCCTTCGCAGCCAACGCTGTTTAATTTGCGGCCGACATAAACCAGATCTTCGCGCAACCGGGCGGCAGCGGCTTCCTGGACGGTCTGAGCTTCCTTGATTTTGCCCAGGGGCAGAAGATCGGCCGGATTCAGATGGGGGCCGTCAGGCTGAAAATACAGGCCCATGTTGGGCTGGGCACCATATAAAAACGGCGCGGTGGTCATCAGCGACGTTGAATAGTACTCATTCATTTCGGCATTGATGATCGGCTTCACCGGCTTGAAGCTGTAGTCGCTGTGCCCCAGGGAGGTCGTGTCCGCCGCACAGGCGCGCTCGTAGGTCAAGACAGCCTGCATCCGGCTGAGGGGTACCCCGATACCGCCGCTGTCCTGACCGGAATAAAAGCTCATCGAGCAGCCGTCATCCGTGACGATCACCTCCCGGCCGGGCCTGACACTGACCGCCCGCGACGGCTCGGCCATGATCTCAAAGAGGGTTTGCCGTTCAGCGGCACTGAGTTCCGGAATTTCAGCATTTTGGGCGGCTTCGCGGGTGCCGGCCAAAATGTCGTCTTGAATTTCTTCCGCCGACATGGCGACCAGCTCGCCGTCTCCCATGCGGATTCGAATTTTTTTGGTCATGGGTACTATTCTCCCCTCTAACCCGTTATGATTTCTGTCCAGGATATAAAGTGTGAAAATGACTAAAATTCGAAAATGACTAAATTGACTAAAATTAACGATAGAATTCCTTAATTTTAGCTCATTTTAGTCATTTTAGTCATTTCAAAATTTTTTATTTTCAATCCCCAACTCGCCTTCGGTTTCAGCGATAATCGATCGAATATCCGCTGCCACTTTCTCCGGCAACGGCTGGGGCTTGTGATTTTGCAATATGTCCCGGGTTTTCTCAACCGCCCTCGCATAGCTGTCGGTGGCGCCGGCAGCCTGCCATCTTTCCCGCTTGTCGCGATTGATAAATTCGGGCAGGGAGTGGGACCGCACATATTTCAGCGTGTGTTCCTGGGTCAGAAAATCTTTGGCCGGTCCCACCGTTTTGATCACCTCGACGGCCAGGGTTTCATCATTGACCTCAAAGCCGCCGATGGTGTGTTTGATCATTCTGACAAATTCATTGTCTAAAACCAGTTGGGCAAAATCAAACGTGAGGCCGCTTTCGAGCATTCCCGGTCCGTAAATCAGATTGGCGCCTGCCAATGCGGGTATGAGACCGGTGAGCGTCTTCTCGTGGCCCATCTGGGAGTCTGATATCTTTGAATCGCTCTACCCGCCGGCGACATAACTGGGCAGGGCATAATAGCGGGCCAGCCTGGCCACGGCGCCGCTGATGATGGCACACTCGGGGGTGCCGACCGAAGCGGCACCGATTTTCAGGTCCATCGCCGTGGTGGAGCTGCCGTATATGACCGGTGCTCCTTTGCGGGTCAACTGGTTCAGGGTAATGCCCCCGAGGACCTCGGCGTTGTGAGTGACCAGGGTCCCGGCCAGGGTTACCGGGGAGGTGCCGCCGGCCATGGCCATGGACAGCACGTTGACCACGGAACCGCTGCGGGCGGCTGCCATAATGATTTCACAGCATTCATCGATCAACTGCAGCGGACTGACCGGACAGGTCGTGAAAGACAAGATTGGTCGTTCAGCCAGCTTTTTGATGCCACCGACAATGGTGCCGGCCAATTGAACCAGTTTTTCCAACAAAAAACCGTTGCCGGGACCGACACAACAATGCTTGGTGGTATGTGTCAGCATGGCCTCGGCGTTGTGCAGCGAGATGACTTCCGGGGCGACGTCACTGGATCCGACCGCCTTTTCACAAACATCGATTTCAGGCAGATAATCGATCAGTTTAGCAGCATCCGCAAGATCGGCTTTGACGGGCTTCCGGCGCTGCCCGCTGGTTGGATCGATCACCTCGATGCCCTCGCTGAAATTGGTAAAATGGACCCGGCCGGCTTCCAGTACCCTGTCGTGGCGGGGGTCGCGTCCGGCCAGCAAAACCTTTGAAGGTGCCGAACGAATGGCATCCTCCACCAAATAGGGTGGGATTTTGACGATTTTATTTCGGCGGTCAACGATGGCTCCGGCGCCGTCGAAGATCTCCAGGGCTTCATCGGTTTCAATAAGAATCCCTGTTTTTTCGAGCACTTCCAGAGTCGCAAGATGAATGTCGTACAATTCATCCTCGGTCAGAGCGTTAAGGCCCAGTCCCTGACTGCGCTGCTTGCCCGGGTGAAAATTTCGCATTTTGAATAATTCCCTCGATACACAGCGGCTCCAGGCAACGTGGTTTCGGCTGTTAAATTTACAATCGTTTGACTGCCGCACAGGGCCAGGCTATTGGAGCGCTGTGTATGTATGCTGATTAGTGTTATTGAATATCGGACTGCATGCTGATATGAGACACCTTCTAACAAAGGCGCTCTTGAAAATCAACCTCAGTATTTGGCTCCTCCTTTCCCTCTTATGAAACTACCTGAAATGTCGAATGACGATTGACGATTGACGAATGTTGGAATCGCTTCGCTCAGCCTTTTTAAAAAGACCGTTCGACAAAAAAGCTCACGACAGGCAGAATTCATTATTCGATGTTCGATGTTGGACGTTCGATGTTCGATGTTCATTAGTTTCTTTTCTTTGATCAGACTGGCCGTTTTTTTGGCCAGAGGCCGCGCTCTTATGAAACTACGTTTAAAGCGAACCGCAGAATATCGAATATCGAACCGCAGAATGTCGAAGGGTGGAATCGCGTCGCTCGGTCTTTTTATAAAATAGATAGAATACATTCCTTCGACATTCGACATTCATTATTCGATATTCGATATTCGCTTTTTCATAGTTTCTGTTATCGATCAGACCGGCTGTCCTTTAGCCGGAGGCTGCCGCTCGTGTGAAACTACAATTCAAATGCTGGAGTTGATTCCATCTTAAGCTAAGCTGCAATTGTAGGTTGGGTTGAGCCAATTCCAGGCATTGTTGGGTTTCGTTACACTCAACCCAACCTACATTTTTGCAGTGCTATCACGCTATGCGAAACCCAACAACGGCCGATTTCGGAACCGTTTCTTAAAAGTTTCTTTTCTGATCAGACCGGCTGTCCATTAGCCGGAGGCCGCGCTCTTATGAAACATTAAAAGCGAATCACGCTAAAGACGTGACCTGAAGCCCGCAGAACCGCAGAATATCGAATATTGAATGTCGAAGGGTAGAATCGCTTCGCTCAGTCTTTTTTAAAAGTGACAGAATACTTTACTTCGACATTCGATATCCATTATTCGATATTCGCTTTTTCAAAGTTTCTTTTTCGATTAGACCGGCCTTTTTTTTGCCGGCGGCTGGGCTGAACACTGGTCCGCCTGCGGCGGAACACTTTCATTATTCGAAATTTATAATGGCTTGACACGCCGGAGCCTTCAATCTATCTAGTGTCGGCAACACCTGCTGAAATTCAGCATCCGGTCGCAAGTACGGTGATTTATGAATGAGGTTCGACCCACAATAAAGGTTTTGAGCAAGGCGCAACTGGAGCGCATTCATCACTATTCGCTGGATATTTTGTCCAGGGTCGGGATCCGGGTCGATTCCAAACCGGCGCGCTCGCTTTTTGCCCGTGAAGCAAACCTGGTGAAAAATGATAATGTCGTGCGGATCCCGGCTGAAATGGTTGAACACGCACTGGCGACCGCTCCGTCCGCCATCGATATATATGATCGCTTGGGAAACTTCAGGTTTCAACTGGCAGCCGCCGACAGCCCGCAAACCCGTTTTGGTATCGGCGTCACCAACCTTTATTACCAGGACCCCGGCATGGATGCGGTGTCGCCCTTCGCCCGCCGCCACATGGAACTGGCAACCCGGCTGGGAAACGAATTATCCAATTTTGACCTTATCTCGACTATCGGCATTCTCCAGGACATGGCGCCCCGGGTCGCTGATTTATTCGGTACCCTGGAAATGACAGCCAACACCACCAAACCGCTAGTATTGCTCATTTCCGAAAAGCATTGCTTTGATGCCACACTTGATTTGCTTGAACATTTGCACGGTAACCTGGCCCTGAAGCCGTTTATCATACCATACATCAATCCGATCACGCCGCTGGTATTGAATCGGGACACCGCCGACAACATGCTCAGCACCATTGAACGCGGTCTGCCCTTTATCTATAATAATTACGGTATGTCGGGGGCGACGTCACCCATCACCGCCGCCGGCAGCCTGGCCATGCTGAACGCTGAGTTATTGGCCGGACTGGTTTTCAGCCAGCTCGTTAAAGCGGGCACACCCATTATTTTAGGAAGCCTGCCGGCGGGATTCAATATGCAAACCATGGCCAGCGCCTATACCCCGCAAACGCTGCTGCTCAATACTGCCTGTGCCGAAATGATGGCCTACTATGGGTTGCCCCATTCAGGAACTTCGGGATGTGCGCCCGGCTGGGGGGCTGATTTGACGGCCGGCGGCACTTTGTGGATGAATCACCTGACCGCCGTTCTGGGTAAAGTCGGCCTGGCACCTTTTGTCGGCGGGAACTTCGATTCACTGGTTTTTTCGCCGGCGCTGGCCGTCTATTCCGACGAAGTGATTCGCCAGGCGCGGTTTTTTAGACAGGGCTTTGTTATCGATGATGAATCCGTGGGCCTGAACGAAATTGAATCGACCGGGCCGGGCGGAAATTTTTTGACTTCCGACCTGACCTTAAGATATTGCCGCGAAATTGATTTCAGCAATTCGATTTGGCCCCAAATGACGCTGGAAAAGTGGCAGACCCAGGGGAGTCCCGCTGCCGGCGAAGTCCTGCGGCAGCACACCTGCAGCCTGTTGGATACCCTGCGTCCACCGGAGGATCATGCGGAGCTGATTGCCAGGGGTGAAAATTATATTCATGAAATGGCGACTTGATCTTGACAGCGTGGCCTCGGAACCTGTAGTTTGACCTCGTTGGATTAATTGCGGGGGGTGGATCGATAGCAGATCACGTGGACTCTAAATTCACGCAGCTCGGTGCGACACCGTGACCTCCCGCCACTTCTTTGTGCTGAAAGTCTTTTGGGATACAGTATTTGGCATTTATTAAATCGATTCCAGAAGTGCGGTGCCGGAAGTTATTGGTTATCGGTTATTCGTTATTAGAAATGGTTTGCACCCTTCATCTATCCTAAAACAAATAATCGATTGGCGATCACTAAAAAAGGGGGTAAATTTTGAGTATTGGCTGGACTGAAATCCAGCAGGCACGGCTGATCGAGCTGGCAGCTGATGAGGCACAGCTTGCCGGTCAATTTGAAAACGCTGCGTCCCGGGACAAAGCTTACCAGCAGCTTGAAAAGCAATTGGTTAAAATTCAGCGGCGGAAATTGCAGCTATTGCGGGATGGCCCGCGCAGGCCCGGGATTTGTCGGTTGGAAAGCCGTCTGACGGAGGCTCTGGTTCAAAATGGTTTTGTCCAGGTGGCGACCCCGACCATTTTGTCCAAAGGCCTATTAGCCAAAATGTCAATTGATGACGACCATCCGCTGGCCTCGCAGATATTCTGGCTGGGTAATGACAAATGTCTGCGGCCAATGCTGGCACCGCATTTATACTTTGTTTTAAAAGATCTTCTGCGTTTGTGGGAGAAGCCGGTGCGCATATTCGAGATCGGCTCCTGCTTTCGTAAAGAATCCCAGGGCGCTCAGCATTCGAATGAATTTACCATGCTCAATCTGGTGGAGATGGGCCTGGCAGAAGACCAGCGACAGTCCAGGCTGGAAGAAATGGCGGCCCTGGTGACGGCCGCCGCCGGGGTTGATGACTATATTATCCAAACGGAGAGCTCGGCGGTTTACGGCGAAACCATTGATATCTTAGCCGGTGAGGACCGGATGGAGATCGGCTCTGCGGCGATGGGACCCCACGTTCTGGATCAGGCCTGGCAGGTAACGGATGCCTGGATGGGCATCGGTTTCGGGCTCGAGCGCCTGCTCATGATTTTGGAAAACAGCAGGAGTCTGGGTAGAATGGGCCGGAGCCTGGGGTATCTGGATGGGATTCGTTTGAATATATAATAGCTCATAGCTCGTTGCTCATAGCTGATAGTTTAAAGTCATAAAAGCTCATAGCTCATAGTTCATAGATTGAAGGCATAGAAGCTCAAAGCTCAAGGGTTAAAGCTGGGGGATTGTCGGTCAAAAGTCAAAGCTCAATTGCTGGAACTGGGGGCTCGTAGGTTAAAAATCAGAGCTCAAAGGTCAAAGACGGAAGCTTACACCCTGATTGAGCAAATAATGCTCAATTAGGAGATATTCCGCCTCAAGCGGATTCGTAAATAGAAGGCGCTGAGAATCTGATTTTATATAACTATTGTCTGTGACATATTAAGATCGATCGAATTCCTTTAAAACCAATAACCAATAACGAATAACCAATAACTCCTAATGGGCCGTAGTGCTTTCGGGTAGTTTCAGGTATTAAGTCAACCTTAGTCCGGGTGGAGAAATTCAAGTATTGGGAAATAAATCCCCAGGTAAAAAACCGGTTAAACGCTATTACCGCAAGCGGGTAGAGCTTTTTCGCCTGATCGATAAGATAAAACTCTGGCCGTCGCGCAGAGGTATTTTGCACGGCATCAAAACGATTGAAATCATCGGCGATCAGGCTCAAATTATGACCCACTGCAACAAAACATTTCTGATTACCAACTCCAGAAACAGCCGGGCGGCCCGTTGGCTGAGAAACAAATGGTTCAAAAGTGTGTGCGGGACCTGCCGGGTTCCCCAGTGGAAATTGGAAAAGTACTCGTCCACCTTTTTCAAGCGGCAGTACGGATCGGATTTGTTGAAGGCAGAGAACAGAGGGTGATGAATTCGGAAGTGGGAATGCGGCCTTCGGCAAGCTCCCCTCGGCTGGCTCGGGACCTAAATTTATCGAACGGCAGGCGAGACAAAGTCGGAATTAAAATCAACAACTGTTGATTGATGACAAAAATAAGGTTTCAGGTGTTCCGCCGGAGGGAGGCCATTAGCCGGCATGTAACCAGTCGGATCAAAATCTAACGGGCCTATCTACCAAAATAAGGATCTCTCAGTTAAGCTAAATTTGGGCTTCGTTTGTAGGTTGGGTTGAGATCCCGCAAGTTCTTGTTGGGTTTCGTTCCTCTACCCAACCTACTAACTACTGAATGATGTCGTAATTTCGACGACGGGATCGAAACCCAACGCCTTGAATACGACCAGATCGACTTCATCCTTAATTTTGTATATAACTCAGAATACCAATAACCAATAACCAATAACGAATAACTTTTATATTTTGATCCGAATCGACAAAGGAGATTCATATGCACCCGTTAATCGAAACTTTGGTTGAAACCGGGCCGGCCGTTACGGACGGCTCCTGGGGGACCCAGATGCAGAAACGCGGCTTAAAGCGCGGCCAACATCCGGATTCCTGGAATATCAGCCAGGCCGACCTGGTCCGGGAAGTGGCCGAACAATACGTCGACGCCGGCAGCCAAATTATCTTGACCAACACATTTGGAGCCAGCCGTTTGTCACTGGCTAACTTCGACCTGGCCGACAAAACCGTCGATATCAATCAGGCCGGCATTCGGATTTCCAAAGAGGCCGCCGGGGACCGGGCTTCGGTTTTCGCCTCAATCGGTCCGACCGGGAAAATGCTGATAACCGGAGAAACCACTACCCAAGAGCTGCAAACAGTATTTGAAGAACAGGCCAATGCCCAGGCCGAGGCCGGTGCTGACGGCATTATCATCGAGACGATGATCGATATCGAAGAGGCCAGAATTGCTGCGATTGCCGCCAAGCAGACCGGACTGCCCGTAATTGTCAGCATGGTCTATGATTCCGGAGAGGAAAAAGATCATACCATGATGGGCAACACCCCCGAAGAAGTCGTGGCGGCCATTTCCCAAATCGGAGTCGACGGTATCGGCGCCAATTGCGGACAGGGAATTGAAGCTTTTCTGCCGATTTGCCGCCGCCTGCGGCAGGCAACCGACCTGCCGATCTGGATCAAACCCAATGCCGGACTGCCCGAGGTCGTGGATGACGGCGTGGTTTTTCGCACCAGTCCGCAGGAATTTGTCCAGTACGTACCCGATCTGATTCTGGCCGGGGCTGATTTTATCGGCGGCTGCTGCGGCACCGACCATGAATTCGTCAAGGCCATCCGCCAGAGGGTGGACGACATATAACTGCTAAAAATTACGAGTCTATTTCCCCAAAAAAAGTAATTCACCGTGGGGCACTAATTTTTCTAAATTTCAGAGTATTGGAGTCCTGGAGTGTTGGAGTATTGGCTGTAGGTATGATGTACTTTTTTAATACCGCAGTATTCCAGCACTCCAGTACTCCAGGATCGAAACTTTTCAATAACATCATACAATCTCGTAATTACCTTTTTATTGAACATTTTAGGACTCTCACCCTGAGTTAAATCCCCTCTCCCGTCGCTATTTCTAAAGTTTTTTGCCTATTAGCCGATGGTACCATTGATTAGTTAAGGTCAATACCGGAAATTCAAAGAAATTGACACCTTGGATTCCACCAGACCTTTGGATCCGGTTGGCTTTTATATTTTTAAATAATTCAGTTAGTTAAAATTATCAGACCCGGGTATAGAAAGGAAACGGTTATGAAATCATGGGCTACTCAAATTCTTGTTTTCGCCTTTGCGACCGTTGCGGTAGTGTTTGTTATTCAGCCTGAAAGCCGCGCCAATGATGAAGAGCAAGCAACTTATGTGGGATCGGAGACTTGCCAGGAATGTCATGAAACGGAATACGAAAATTTCACCAAGTATGCCAAAAAAGCCAAGTCTTACAAAAGCATCCAGATCATGCGCAAAGGGTTGACGGAATCCGAAATCAAAGGCTGCTATCAATGCCATACCACGGGATACGGGCAGCCGGGGGGATTCCAATCGGCAGCGAAGACCCCGCATCTCCAAAATGCGGGCTGTGAAGTATGTCACGGGCCCGGCAGCATCCATATTGAGTCGGAAGATCCCGAGGATCTGGGCGGTGATCTGTCCATCGAAGGCTGTAGGGTTTGCCACAATTCAGAACGGGTAGCGTCTTTTAATTTCAAGCCGATGCTCTACGGTGGCGCCCATTGAAGAATGGCTTTGATTTAAACTCTGGATTGCAAACCAACAATAGCGCCATCATCGTTAAAAATATCATCGCAGCAGTGATTTAACTTCAATATCCATCTTACCCCATAGAGCTATTAGGCCTGAAAATAACTCATAGCGGGGCGGAGCAGTTCGAGGGATGTAAACGTGAAATCTTTTTTAACTTTTCAAAAATTGTGGGTCAAGGTCATGGCGGCCCTGGCCTTAGTCTTGGTCACTGTCATCGCTATTTTAATTGCCAACAACATCAGCAACCAGCGTTCCTCATTGCGGGATCAAAGCAAATATGACGATAAGATCCTATCGATGGCCATCGAGGGCGGCATGATCGATGCACTGGCCATTGGTAACAATGACGTGGTCGTCCAGCAGTTTCGAAGACTGCATGAGCGGATACCGGAGCTGGAAGTACACATTTTTGATTTTAACCGGGACGTGACGTTCAGCACCCATGCCACGGTCACCGGAAAAAGCCTGGAGCATGTGCTGACCAGCAGCAATGCCGTCCAGGCTGTCGGGCAGATGATGGTCGACGGCCAGGAGCCGCTTCACGAATACGAAGAAATTATCGACGGTAAGCACTATCTGAGTATTTTTCGGCCCATTCTCAACGACAGTCGATGCTTCCACTGCCACGGCAATACGCGCAAGGTACTGGGCGGAATGCATGTGCGGACCTCTTCGGAAAAAGCGGTAGCCGCCGCCCGGTCGGCACGCGACAAGAGCATTATTTTCGGCGCGATCGGTTTGGTCTTTCTTATATTAACCATTTACATTTTGTTTCAACGCATGGTGAATCGCCCGCTTCAAAACCTGTTGATTCTGGCGGGAAAAATGAGAGAACGAGATCTCACTCACCGGCTGGAAATCACCGGCCGCGACGAAATCAACCACGTGGTTGCTCGCATGAACATAGTAAATGACGAACTTCAAAATACGATATGCGAGATGGTGGTTTCCTCCCAAAGCGTTACCGAAGCCGCCACCCAACAGGCATCCGCCCTGGAGCAAACGAGTGCGTCGCTGGAAGAAATGTCTTCCATGACCAAACAGAATGCCGACCATGCTAAACAAGCGGACCAATATATGAATGAATCCAATCAGGTGGTAATCCAAGCCAATCAATCCATGGCCCATTTGATTGATTCGATGCAAAAGATATCCAAATCAAGTGAGGAGACTTCCAATATCATCAAATCAATCGATGAAATTGCTTTTCAAACAAACTTGCTGGCGCTGAACGCGGCCGTTGAGGCCGCCCGGGCCGGTGAAGCCGGGGCCGGTTTCGCGGTAGTTGCCGATGAGGTCCGCAACCTCGCCATGCGGGCCGCAGAAGCCGCCCGGAACACATCCGCCCTGATCGAGAGTACCGTGCGGAGCATCAATGACGGATCCGCTATCGTCAGCAAGACCAATGAGGCCTTTACGGCAGTATCCGATAATATGAACAAGACCGGCCAGCTGATCAGTGAAATTGCGGTCGGCTCAAACGAGCAATCCCTGGGAATCGATCAGATCAACCACGCCGTTTCGGAAATTGAAACAGCCACTATGGCTAATGCCCAAATTGCCGCGGAATTGGCGGCATCAGCCGGCAAATTCAAGGTCGACCACGAGGCTGACAAAGCCTCAAAGGACCAACCCCGGCGTGTTAAAAGGGGCGTTGTTCCGGCTGAGCCGAGTGGCTGGTAAATTGATTGACCGGTATGCCGTAAATGGAGTTATTTAAATTAAGCAGGTAATTATCAGATTTGGAGAAGAGGTGGTTTCAGGTGTCGGGTGTCAGGTTTCAGTAAAAAATCTAATCCTGAGTCTTAAACCCTGTTTGGGTTGAGGCTGCAAGTCACCAGCGGTGAAAGAAAGGCCGATTCATGAGCGGTACCCATCCAACGGGTCGACTTCAGTTCCTGACACCTCGTGTGAAACTACACTAGAATGACGAATGTCGAATGTCGATTGACGAATGGTGGATTCGCTTCGCTCAATCAAGTTTAAATAGACAGAATACCCTATTCGATGTTCGATGTTGGGCGTTCGATGTTCGACGTTCATTAGTTTCTTTTCTTTGATCAGACTGGCCGTTTTTTTGGCCAGAGGCCGCAGTCGTGTGAAACTACAGGGAATGACTAATGAATAATGACGAATGATGGAATCGCTTCGCTCAATCATTAAAATAGACAGAATACATTAAATCCAAAATCCGCATTCCAAAATCTAAAATTTGCTTTTTGTAGTTTCTTTTATTGATCAAACCGGCCGCTTTTTAGGTTAGAGGCAGCGCTGACATCTGTTGGTAATGGTTGCCACTATCATCACCCCTCCGGGGTGGACCAAAGCCGGGTCCTCTGGGCTCGGATTTTTACTGCCCCATAGAACCTTCTGATACTAACTTTTTCCGACGACTTTACCGTTGCTCAAAGTTTATAGTTCCAGCTATTGAACCCATCGCTCATTTATGCCAATATCGGGCATTTTGCTTATCCATACCTAATCTAGGCCCGAATTCATTACCTAATAACGATTAACAAATAACCAATAACACCTAGATGAGCGCTTTTCGCTCATCTAGGGTAATAGGAGGACCCCATGCCCGATTCCGTGATGTTTCCCTTTCATGACTGGCTGGTCGAACTGCGCCGCGAGCTGCACCAGATCCCTGAGCTTGCCTACCAGGAAAAAAAGACAGCCGCCAAAATCTGCCAGGTACTGGACCAGCTGGCAATTCCTTACCAGAGTGAAGTCGGCAAAACCGGCGTGGTGGCCAGACTTAAGGCCGATAAAGAGGGGCCGCTGGTTGCCTACCGGGCCGATATGGATGCGCTGCCGCTGGATGAAGCCAATGACGTCGCCTATAAATCACGGCACCAGGGCCTGATGCATGCCTGCGGTCATGACGGGCATGTCACCGTTGCCCTCGGGATCATTCGCTGGTTAAAAGAACGCCAGTGGCCCCGCAATGGCTCTGGTGAGATTCTTTTCTTCTTCCAACCTGCCGAGGAAGGCGGCGCCGGTGCCAAAGCCATGCTGGATACCGGAATGTTCGATCACGAGCCGGTTGAAGCGATTTTCGCGGGCCACATGAACCCGGAGCTACCCGTGGGAGCGGTGGAGCTCATCTACGGCACCGCCCATGCCGCCACCAACGAAATCCGGATACGCATCAAGGGCAAAGGCGGCCATGGCGCCGCCCCCCATCTTTGCATCGACCCCATTGTCGCCGGGGCGCACCTGGTGACCCAGCTGCAGACATTTGTCAGCCGAACTCTCGCCCCCCTGGACAGCGCCGTTTTGACGATTGGTGAGTTTCATGCCGGGACCGCGGTAAATATCATACCGGAAGAAGCCCATTTAAGCGGCACCCTGCGTACGCTGACACCGGAAGTCCGCGCACAGGCTGTCGGCCGAATTGAAGAAATAGTCAAAAGTTTAGACCAGGCATTCGGAGTTTCAGCGACCCTTGAAAACATCGAAGGCTATCCGGCGCACATCAATGATTCGGATAAAGTGGATCACATGAAAGCCTGCGTGGAACAGGTGCTGGGCGCGGACGCGGCCCTTATCTCCCGACCCCGGATGGGCGCTGAAGATTTTTCCTATTTCTGTCAAAAGTGGCCCGGTGCCATGGTGGGGCTTGGCTGCCACGACCCGGCCAGAGGATTCCGGTTTGCCCTGCACTCGCCCCATTTTAACATGGATGAACGCGTTTTGGATGTCGGCGTTCAACTGATGGGTCAGGCTTTGATTCAACATATCGACAAGGCAGCTGCTTCATAAAATCGGCCTATTCATCCATATCGCAAAATATCATTGACTGAAATTGCAATTTATTGTTAATGATAAGTTAACTATAGAGTGGACGCATAAACGTAAAAATTCTCATTATATCAGCATGATAAGATAAAATACTACTTGACTTTTTTTGATATAAGTACTACTAAAATCACTCCTTTTATAGGCCTAGTTCCCTAAAACT
>Ga0209339_1000161_pt1 | contig 25736 bp, 20 predicted proteins | sample OlaalgELextract3_FD_187376 | JGI IMG/M metagenome (GOLD analysis project Ga0209339, IMG submission 187376) | Olavius algarvensis symbiont microbial communities from Tuscany, Italy - Type A ELBA extract 3 (SPAdes) (version 2) | ecosystem: Host-associated > Annelida > Digestive system >... | reverse complement strand
GCCAGTCTGATCGGAAAAGAAACTGCGCCAAATTTACGCAGTTTTCGATGAACTCATTGGCCGTTTCGTCCTCGTCCTCGTCCTCGTGCTCGTCCTCGAAAATCTTGAGCCGCTTTCAAACCCGAGGACGAGGACGATTTAAGATCCCTTTCTTGGGGTTAATGTAGTTGTAGTTTCATAAGAGCGCTGCCTCTGGCCAAAAGAACGGCCAGTCTGATCAATAAAAGAAACTTCGAAAAAGCGAATATCGAATATCGAACAAGGAATCATGAATTTCGAAGTAAGGTATTCTATCGATTTAATTCTAACTAAAATAGTCAGAGCGAAGCGAATCCATCATTCGTCATTCGACATTCGACATTCGACATTCCAATGTAGTTTCATAAGAGCGCTGCCTCTGGCCAAAAGAACGGCCAGTCTGATCAATAAAAGAAACTTCGAAAAAGCGAATATCGAATATCGAACAAGGAATCATGAATTTCGAAGTAAGGTATTCTATCGATTTAATTCTAACTAAAATAGTCAGAGCGAAGCGAATCCATCATTCGTCATTCGACATTCGACATTCGACATTCCAATGTAGTTTCATAGGAGGTATCAGTGTTCAGGTGTCAGGATTCAGCAGCCTGGTTGCCTGATCCGTCTCATTGTTGCGCAAAATATTAACAAGTTTGTCCGGGATTGGGTGAGGGCCTAGGGTGTGCGGATGGTTGGTTGCTATTGGGGTGACAAAGAAGAGACCACCGTTCGAGCGAAAATGCGGACGTACTTATGGCCTCGAGGCGAACCCATGGGCATGGATCAGTGTTCTGTGTTTCCGACAGCTGCCCATCGTTGCTATTAAACTTATTTTCTATGTCTTATATTAACACCTTGACGCCAAGCAGTACCGTCCATAATTTATCGCTACCTCGAACGGTTGAACGCTGTTTAAGATACACCGACGGTCAGCAGGCGGTATTGTATCTTCTTGGTCAGGATGCCCGGCGTCGAAAGTGATGCAGTGAATAATAAACCAATATATATAAACCACCGCCGCCGTGCATGTCACCGGCAATACGATGGATAATCAACCACGGTTAGGCCCGGTTCTATCAACCGGATGGGTATCTCCAATTGAAAACTACGCATTTGATACCCTTTTTTCGATAATAAAAAAGTTGTAAGCATCTTATGGGCAAGGGTCAATAGCCTGAACCGTGTTAATTTCTCATACATTTGCCCCGAAACAGGAATGGGTTCCCATGCAAGCTCTTATCGTTATCGCTCATCCGTTAAAAGACAGCTTCAATCATGTCATTGCGGCACGCATTGCCGAATGCCTCGAAGCATCGAATTACACGGTCTATTTTCACGATCTTTATGAACAAGCCTTTAATCCAGTGTTGACCAGCGAAGAAATGAAAAGGAAATTCAGCCTGGACGCCGGTATCCAAATCCACTATGAACGCCTGGAATCCTCGGATATGCTTATCTTCATTCACCCGGACTGGTGGGGCGCTCCGCCGGCCATATTAAAGGGTTGGATTGACAGGGTTTTTTCGCCTGGTATTGCTTATGACTACGAGGGAGCGGAATTTATGGTAAAGGATAAAATACCTCTGCTATCCGGCAAAAAGGCCGGCGTGTTCATTACGAGCAACCAGGAGAAATTCGATGCCGCTCTCATAAATTTGCGCCACTTCTGGGTAAAGCAGGTGCTTCAATTTTGTGGGATCGCCGATCCAATATGTGAGATTTTCCATGATATTCGCCACACCAATTTTGCCCAACGGCAACAGTGGTTAGACAAAATTGACGGCCTGATCTCAGCCTGCAGTTAGCGTTTCCTCAAAGATAGTTTCTCGCCTCAGATCACAGTGTATCCCGGCAGCGCGCCCGGTCCCGGTCCCTTTTTTATACAATATCAACAGTAAGTCCTGGGCGTGGATATCTGCGATTTATGCCGACCATCCGTTTCTTTTCCCGGCCTATAAAGCATTAAAGTCCGCCGATGAGATGCCGATAATTATTTGAAAGAACACGCAGTAAGCGGTGCCGGGTGTAATTGATAAACAGCCGGTATCGTTTTAGGGCTCAGCGCCGGATTGCCCCGCTTTCAATGATTGTGATTCCAGGATACGGAACCGCAGCCGAAATCGTGGCACAAATGAAGTCGCGAGATCCATTCGCTTCTTCGATCTCCCCTATTGGCGATTATATCAGGACGTATAATAAATTGGCATCAGAATAGGATTTATTTTGAATAAAATGTCCGCATTTGTCCCGGTGGTTGTAACTTTCGGAATTCTTTTCACCATGCTGGCTGTGCTGAAACTGATTCGACAGCATATCCAGCAGAAATCCCATCGCCCGTCATTTGACAATCATCTCCTGCGAATTCCCAGTAAATCATTGCTCAGGCAACTGGACATCCTGAATGAACAGATCATTTTATACCTGGTCGGTACCGTCGCCCTGCCGCTGATCATCTATTCGGCTCTTGTTTCGTGTTCTTATTTTATGGCGACGAAGCCCCCGGGGCTGGTGCTCTGGATATCGTCCATATTCAGCGCGGCCGTCATTGCCCATTTGATCTTGTCACTGGTGAGATTGTTGAACCGGCGCCGGGAGCACAAACTGGATTTTGAGGGTGAACTGGCAGTCGGGCTCGAGCTCAACCGGCTCATGTTTGACGGCTATCGGGTATACCATGATTTTCCTGCCGGCAACTATAATATCGATCATGTTGTAGCGGGGCCCAAGGGGGTATTTGCCGTTGAAACCAGTACGGCTTCAAATAACATTGCTCCCAGACAGAGCTCGGAACCCACTGTCAACTATGACGGCCGGATGCTGAATTACCCGGACAAATCCGATTTCGAGACGATAGAACAGGCCGAGCAGCAGGCTGAATGGCTGTCCGAATGGCTGGGAACTACGACCGGGGAGCCGATTGCGGTCAGAGCTATCGTGGCCATGCCCGGCTGGGTAGTAAAAAGAACATCCGCCGACGGCATCCCGGTGGTCAATCCTTCGCAATTTGCCTCTCTGTTCGAGCATATACAGCCCAGGCCCCTGTCGGAGCCGATGTTGAACCAAATCATGCAAAAGCTCGAACAAAAAAGCGCCAGTATTGAAGCTTCACCTTCTCAGGACGCTTCGCCATCAAAGCCCGGCCCTTGTTGACGCTGATTCAGTATCTTTATTTTTTCGACTGATCCCTATTCTTTCAAGACGCTGCAACATTTGCAAAAATTTTAATTCGGATAAATCCGTAATGTCTCCATGGTTCGATTCAGCTTCCTGTGAGTCGGCCCATTAAAATCGATAGAATACCACAAATCTTCAATCTTCAATCGTCAATATTCAATTCCGGCTCGTCCGTGTCCGAGGTCACGCACAGGGCCGAAGATGACTGATAGGGCAGGGTCCCCTCCACGCTCACTTCCGGTGCGGTGCCGCCGGGAGCGGCTCCCGGCACCCGGAATGTTGTGACATCAACCGGCGCAATGGCCGTCTCCCGCGGCGGGGCCACCTGGGGCACCCACTCATATGGCACCCGGTAAGCCCGGTAGACCATATTCATCTTGAAATGCCTACCCCAGTAGGGACTGATATATTCCCAAACCAACTGGTGGTCGGCAGTGACTTCAATGATGCGCCCGCCGCTGCCTTCCGCGATGAGCGTGTTGCCGTTGGGCAGGCGCTGGGCGCTGCTGATAAACGGGCTGTAAAAGCGGTTGCTGTCGGTCGGATGCACCAATCCGGCCTCGGCGGGCGTATACTGCCATATGATTTTTAAGGTAAGCGGGTCGAATTCCAGCACCCGGGAGTAGTCGCGCAGGGCATTCTTGGCGCCGGTCGGGCTGCCGGGATTGGGTGCGCCGTACCCGGCCCAGCCCCCGTTGTCAAAGACCAGGATGTTGCCCTCACCGGGCAGGCCGCGGGGAATCATGTGGGCGTGATGCTGTCCGACAATCCAGCCCAGCTCGACCAGTTCGGGGGTCTCGTCGTAGTTCGGCCCCACCTTCCAAACGATCTCACCGGTCTCCTTGCTGATGATAAAGATGATGTTGGTTTCGCGGCCGTCGGTAATGATGTTGTCCGGATGAAAGCGCTCATCCCCGCTGTCATGCCATTTGTTGGGGCCCAGGGCGGACATGGAGTTGAGGTGCATCCAATCGCCCATGCCGCCGCCGGCCGGCCGCATGTTGGGGTCGCGGCTGAGGATGTTTTTGGCGTCCTCGCGAAAACCGAATTCAGCAAAGTGCTCGCTGCAGACCCATTCCCACACCAAATCACCGTCCCAGGTCACCTCGTAAATGGTATCGTCCAGCAGGGGCTTGTCGGAAATATCTTGGCACACGACATTTTTATGGCCGATCATCAGGGTATTACCGCCATCCACTTTAGGGTCCATGCCGGGGGTGAAATAGCCCACCGGGTTGCCCTCACGCTGATAGTCATGATGAACCCGAGCCATCCACTGGGGCTCCTCCCCGGGGTCTTCGATATAGTCATACTCGTTGAAGCGCCAGACAATGCGGCCCTCCCAATCCACCTGGATCAGGTCGCGGTAATCCTGCATGCCGAAATTGGTGTTGCGCTCCCCGCTGTGACCCAGCACGCTGCCGCCCGGCAGCAGTTTATTGGGAAACCCGTGCAGCCCCCTCCACAGGCGCACCTCGCGGCCGTTCATGTCGATCAGCAGAGCCCCGTGCTCCTTGGCCTGGAAAACAGTGTAGCCGCTCCAGCAGCGCTCCGGCAGATATACGGTGGCCCCGGTGGGGTAGATGGTGGGGTAGGTCATGTACAACTCCTTTCTTCTACCTAAACTGATCGGTTCCAGGTTCAGGGTTCAAGGTTCAAAGGTTCTAGAATGCCGATTTATAGAACTTTTCAATCAACATTTGAAATGACCACTTTCACCCATTGGGTGAAACGGTTTTGTGAACATGCTGTTGTTAATACCCCATTAATATCGGGTGGTTGGCGGTTTTTAACCCTGAACTTTGAACCCTGAACCGCACAACCTGGGTTCTATGCGCTCTATCAATTTTAACAGGCAGACATTCTTTCTGAAAATAAACAATTTTCATAATCCCGTTTGTAACCATTACTCCAGCACTCCAGCACTCCAGCACTCCAGCACTCCAGCACTCCATCACTCCAGTACTCCAACACTCCAATACTCCAAAGGCGTGTGGTTTATTTCAGGCTCCTGTCTTCCGGCTCCGGGTCTGTACTTGCGATTGTCGGAACTTTCGCCGGTCGTTGTACAGCGGGATCAACACAATCAGGACCGTCAGCACGATCAGCGCCAAAGATATGGGGCGCGTGAAAAAAATAAGGGGATTGCCCTCGCCGATACTCAAGCTTTCGCGCAGTCGGGTTTCCAGGATTTCACCCAGCACCACCCCCATCACGAGGCTGACGACCGGCCATTTCAGCCGCAGGAGGATGTAGCCCAACACGCCCATAAAAACCGCCACGCCGGCATCGAAGATACGGGTGTTGACCGCATAAATGCCGACCACCGAAATCAACATGATATTGACGGCCAGCAGGGTCGTCGGTATCCTGACGATCATGGCAAAGGGCTTGAGCCAGATCGCCAGCATTAAAAAGGCGGTGATATTGATCAAGAAAATAGAGATGTAGAGGGTGTTGATCAATACCGGTTCCTTGACCAGCAGCAGGGGGCCGGGATAAATTCCGTTGATGGTGAATACCCCCAGCAGCACGGCGCTCAGGGCATCACCCGGAATGCCCAGGGTCAGCAGCGGAATCATGGCACCGGCAGGCACTGCGTTGTTGCCGGCTTCAGAGGCCAGGCAGCCTTCGGGCGTACCCTGGCCGAAATCTTGCGGGCGCTTGGAGGAACGCTTGGCCGCCTCGTAGGACATAAACGAGGCCAGGATGGAACCGGTGCCGGGCAGCAGGCCGACAAAGGTGCCGATCAGTCCCGACTTGATCAGGGTTTTCCAATAGCGCAGGGTCACCCAGAGTTTGGAAAAATCCAGGGTGCTGCGGGTGAGATTCATATGATCGGTCATCAGGAGTTTGCGTTCGACCAGCAGCAGGGTCTGGCCCACCCCGAAAAGCCCCAGGCAAACCGGCACGATATGCAGGCCGTTTTGCAGGCTTAAGGTACCGAAGTTAAACCGCGGTGAGAGCGTCGCACCATCGATGCCGACGGTCGAAAACCACAGGCCCAGACCCAGCAGCAGAATGCCCTGCATCAGGCGATCGCGATTGGCCATGACCACCAGGGTTACGCCGAAAAGCCCGGCGGCGAAATATTCAGGCGGTCCGAAATTTGCCGCCACGTGGGCCAGCACCGGGGCCAGAAAAACCAGGACGATAACGCTGATGATGCCGCCGCCGAAAGATCCCAGCAGCGCCGCCGATAGCGCCGTCTGGGCCTCGCCCCTGCGAGTGAGGGGAAATCCGTCGAAACTCGTGACCAGGGAGGAGGGCACCCCCGGGGTCCGCATCAAAATGGCGGGCACGGCCCCGCCGAAATAGCCGCCGCAAAAAACGCCCAACAGCAATGACAGGGCCACATCCGGGGACAACGCGAAGGTAAACGGCAGCAGCATCACCATGCCCACCATCGGTCCGATGCCGGGCAGGATACCCACCACGATTCCCACGAAGGTTCCGAAGACAAGGGCGCCGAGATTGGCCAACGTCAAGGCCGCTGCGGCGCCGCTGATCAGGTTCTGCCACACGGGTTACCCCCAAAGCCATTCTGCGATTAAAGGTGTGGAAAAGAAGACGTCCAGAAAATATTTAAAAATCATGACTATCAATCCCGTCATGACCAGCGGCAAAACGACCAGCTTGAAGGGACCGCGATGACCCAGCAGATGAAGGGATGCAGCCAGGAAGGCCAAAGCCGATATTTCCAATCCGATCAGGTTCAAGCCGCCCAGCATGGCGATCAACAACCCCAGCACGGCCAGGGTCTTTTTGGGGAAGCCGCCCCCATCCAACTGCCAGGTGCTGCCGTCGGCCGGTGACAACAGCCGTTTGCAGGCCGGCAGGGATGCCAGGACCATCATGGACAGCACCATGATGGGAAAGATGAGCGGGCCCTTGTAGAACGGGTCGGGGCCTTCAGTGTCCACATTCCAGGGTGAGGTTATCAGACAAAATGCGGCGAAGGCCCCCAGCACGGCGGCAAACAGGTCGTGGACGCGGCTTGGTTTATCAGTTGGTTGGCTCATGTTTTTATACAGCACACTGAATTAACGTTGAATAGAAACAGACTGAACATCGAACATCGAACGTTCAACATCGAACATCGAATATTGATATCGCTTCGCTCCGCCATTGAATTTTTCATTAAAAGATCATAACGAAGCCTTAGGTGACTGTTTTCTTGATCGGGGTTGAATTAACAATAAACTATAAAAGACAGAGCGAAGCGATACCACAAATCTTCAATCTTCAATCTTCAATATTCATTTCCCGCAGGGCTACTTGATAATTCCCAACTCCTTCATAATGCCGCCAAAGGCTTTGAGTTCGCTGTCCATCTGGGCCCGGGCTTCCTGCGCGCCGATGGGATGCGGGATAACGCCCACTTTTTTAATGACATCCTGAATTTCCGGCTTGGCCATGACATCGAAAAATGTGGCGCTGAGTTTCTGGGCGATATCATCCGGCGTTTTGGCCGGCACAAAAGCACCGAACCAGATGGAATACCCCACGCCGAAGCCCTGTTCTTTGACGGTGGCCACATCCGGATACTGGGGCAGCCGGTCCGGCAGCATGCAGGCCAGAATCTTCATCTGTTTTGCTTCCACATAGTCCCGGACCCCGGGCGTCGAAAAGGTGATGACATCGGCATCTCCCTTGACTACCAGCAATGGGTTGAGTTTCTTGTAAGCCGTTTCCTGCCACTGGAACCCGCCTTGTTTGGCCACGTTCATCGCTATCAGGGTCGGCACCGCACCCAAACCCCAGTGGGCCAGTCGCAGTTTATGGCTTTTTCCATACTCGGAAAGCTCTTTAAGATTGTTGTAGGGCGCATCGGCCCGGCAGGAAAGGGTAAAAGGCGAAGACCAGATCAATCCCAGGGGACGCAGGTCCTGGTTTTTATAAGGCGTCTTGCCCCGGATCACCTGGGTGATCATGGGCCCGATGGAGATCAGCCCCAGGGTGTATCCGTCCGGGCGGCTTCTAGCCAGTTCGTTGGTAGCCAGTACCGCACCACCGCCGGGTTTGTTGACCACTTTGACCGGTACACCCAGTGCTTCCGACATATGGGGCGCCATGGCCGTGGCGACCATGGTGGATGGATCGTTGCCGGCCGGCCAGGGAATCATAATTTTAATGGGTTTTTGGGGCCATTCGGCCGCAGCCGGCATTGCAATCAAACCCAAGATCATCACCAGAACGGCTGTTGCTAAAACACATCTTTTTAACATTCAGTACCTCCAATCTGTTTTGGTTGGTTAACCGGGCAAACATCCGAATCAAATGCATCAAAGGTTATATAGAACAATAAAATTACAAATCGCAAGCCCCAAATTATCTGAGGATAAAACCTTCCTTGAGCGGATCATCCGGGTCGATTAAAAACTCGTGGCGACCGGTGATGTGGGCGCTGCCTTCGATTTGCGGAATGACGGCGGCATGGGGGCCGAAAGTCGTCTCCTGTATGATCCTGCCTGAAAAGCAGGTGCCGATAATGCTTTCGATGGTAATGGTTTGGTTGAGATCGATTTCCCGGCGGGCATGGTGGATCGCCAGGCGACCGCTGACGCCCGTGCCGGTGGGGCTGCGATCCACCTCACCTTCGGCAAATATGCAGACATTGCGGCTGTGGGCGGTTTCTGATTCCGGCGGCCCGATGAAAATCGTGCCGTATAAAAAGCTTAAATCCTCTTCGAACGGGTGGGGGATTCTGCGAGTATCCATAACGGCCCGTTTGATGGCCATACCATTTTGCACCAGGACTGCAAAATCGCGCGGGGTGCAGGTCAGTCCAATGTCGGCGGCCCGGACGTAGGCGTAAAAAGCCCCGCCAAAGGCAATATCATATCGAATCTTTCCAACGCCGGGCACGTCGATCACTTCATCCAGCGCCAGCACGAATGAGGGCACATTTTCAAAACAAATACCTTGAATTTTATCAGCGGCGATGCGGGCATGGGCGGTTACCAAACCCGCCGGTGAATCGATGCGGAGCGTGGTTGCAGGCGCCGTTTGGGGCACCAGGCCGGTTTCCAGGGCGACTTTGACAATGCCGATAATGCCATGGCCGCACATGGTGCTGTAGCCTTCATTGTGCAGGAACAGGATGCCGAAATCGGCCCCGGGGGTCACCGGCGGGGTGATGATGCAGCCATACATATCGGCATGGCCGCGCGGCTCCCACATCAGCGCGGTGCGCAGGTGGTCCAGGTGATTTTTCATGTGCCGGCGACGGGCCAGGATGGTGTCACCCGGCAGATCCGGCAATCCTCCGGTAATGACACGAAAGGGTTCACCGGCAGTGTGGGCGTCGATGGTGGTTATTTTAAGCCAGTGATCCGGCGGGCGCCAATTTTTCATGTCACCCCCACCGTGCTAATTGAAAATTGAAGAATGAAGATTGAATATTGGTGAAATTCTGTCGATTTGATCTCGCTTTTGTAATTTCTATGATTTTTCGCGATCAAAAAGCAGAGACTTTACCTTTTTGTTTATATGGAGTATTCCTTATCGTTCTCGATGCCATGTGTCAATGGCGACGCTTGCAGGGCCGATAAAATCGTCCCCTAATATCTAAGCGGCTGAATTAAAGCTTGCTTTTAATTCGATTTTATATGAGAAATATCCAGATTGCCTTTCCGGTATGAGGGTCACTAAACATGCTTGCCTTTTTATGCTGGTTTATATGAACAGCCCTGGGGCCGTTGATGCAAGTTGGTGGGGCTTCGCATCTCTTTGTATTCTGGAATTGTGGTTCCGCTGAATTATCAATGAAGATTTTAAGGGAAAAACAAAGCGCTCGGCTAATTGGGATCCGTCTGAATATAAAATGCGCTGATCGTCAGCTGTATCCTTTTAACGCAGAACCTTGAATCCAGAACCTCGCACGCAAACCGATCAACTTAACAAAAGGAGGAAATGAAATGAAACTTTTTAAACTGGTATTAATTTGTTTGATGGCCGTGGGGCTGGTCTGTATGGCATCCAACGGCTTTGCCAAGGTCACCCTGGTATACGGTACGACCGAGAAAGTGACCGATATGGACCCGGCCAATGCCTATGATTTTCATACCTGGGAGATTTTTTATAATATCTATCGCGGATTGATGGCCTATCCGGCCGGAAAAACCAACCTGGTGCCGGGCCTGGCCGAGTCATACGAAGTCGTCGACGCGGGCAAAGGGTATATTTTCAAGCTCAAAGAAGGCTTGAAATTCTCTGACGGAACCCCTTTCGATGCCAATGCCGTCAAATGGTCCATCGATCGGGTCATTCGGATTGCGGGGGATCCTTCCTGGCTCGTGACCGACTTTGTGGATAGCGTTGAGGTGCTGGGTAAGTACCAGGTCAAATTCAACCTGAAAAATCCGGTGGCGTATTTCCCGGATCTGGTAGCAACCGTTCCCTACTATCCGGTCAATCCCAACATCTACCCGGCCGATAAGATCGTCACCAATCCGTCCGAGCTTAAAGGCGGAAAATTGGTGGGCCTGGGAGCTTACCGGGTAATCTTCTTCAAAAGAGACCAGCAAATTGCCCTGGAAGCCAATCCCTACTATGCCGGTGAGAAACCGAAAAATGACATGATCATGATCCGGTACTTTGCGGATGCCACCACCATGCGCCTGGCGCTGGAAAAAGGTGAACTGGATTTTGCATTTAAATCCTTTAATCCCTCTGATATCAATGATCTCCAGAAAATGGATAACATAAAAACGATCCGGGGCCAGGGTCCCTACATCCGCTATGTTTGTTTTCAGAACAATACCGAGCCCTTTACCAACAAGATCGTGCGCCAGGGTGTGGCCGCAGCCATCAATCGACCGGACATCATCAAAAAAGTGTTTCTGGGGCAAAACGAGCCGCTTTACTCCATGGTGCCGATGGGCATGTGGACCCACGAGGACAGCTTCAAGGGCACCCTGGGCGACGGCAACATCGAGTTGTCGCGCAAGCTGCTGGCCCAGGCCGGCTTTGATGAGAACAACAAACTGACATTTGAATTCTGGTACACCCCTAGCCACTACGGGGACACCGAAGTGGACATGGCGGCCGTGCTCAAAACCCATTTTGAGGCCACCGGAGTCATGGATGTTACGGTCAAATCGGCCGAGTGGGCAACCTACAAGACGAACTGGAAAAATCAGCTGATGCCGGTATACCTGCTGGGCTGGTACCCGGACTACATCGATCCTGACAACTACACCGCCTCCTTTGCCGGCACGGCCGGCTCAAGGGGTAACGGCATCTACTTCTCCGATCCGGAATGGGATGACATGTTCGTCGATGAGCAGAAAACGACCAATAAGGCCGAACGGGAAGCCATTTTCAAAAAGATCCAGCAGATGTGGACTGATGAAGTTCCGACGGCTCCAATATTTCAGGGGACCCTGTATATGTTCTCCCAAGCAGACATAAACGGCATTATGATTTCACCGACGCTTCAGTTTATGTATGCGCCGGTCGAAAAGGCAATGTAAACAATAACGAAGGTTTCAGGTGTCAGGTTTCAGGTGTCAGGTTTCAGGTGTCAGGTGTCAGCCCCGTCGTTGGACGCGAAGCTGCCAGTTTGATTGATTGTGATACTGCGTGTATTTGTCCGGTTCCGCTGTGAGCAGGATGCCCGGCGGGATCGGAGCCTCAGACACGCAGAAAATGGTCGGCAAGTTGGCCGACCCTGCACTCACTTTGTTTAATTGAGATGAAGTTTCATCTTTTCCTGACACCCGAAACCTGACACCTGAAACCCATATAAAATACTCGTCAAACGCCAGTCTGGCCGGACTAGCTTCCGCTGGTAATCATCCCATATGAAGAACCTTCTTAGATACATCATCGCCCGCACCCTGCTCACCATCCCCATGGTTTTCATTCTCCTTTCCATTGTTTTTGTGGTCGTGCGGATCATGCCGGGGGATCCGGTTTCCTCGATGCTGGGCGGCCATGCCCCGGAAAAGGTCATCGAGCAGAAAAAAGAGGAATTGGGGCTGAACAAACCGCTGATTGTTCAATACGGCAACTATCTGTGGCAAATCTGCCGCCTGGACCTGGGAAATTCCATGATTTTCAAGGAGCGGGTTACCGATGCGATTCGGGATAAGCTGCCGGCCACTCTCGAGCTGACTTTTTTCGGCATGTTGATCACCTTGCTGGTGGGCGTGCCGCTGGGTGCCTTTGCTGCCGACAAACGCCGGTCCACCAGGGACTACTCCATCCGCTTGTACGGTATCGTGATCTATTGCATCCCGGTTTATTGGCTGGGATTGATGCTGCAGATGATTTTCGGCATTTGGATGGATATTTTTCCGGTTTCCGGGCGAACCGGTGCCCGGGTGTTTGTTGCCACTTTTGAAAATACCGGGTTATATATCCTTGATACGATTCTGGCTAAGGATTTTGAAGCCCTGCGGGACGTCCTGATCCACCTGGTGCTGCCGTCCGTCACATTGGGATTGACCCTTTCGGGGATCTTTATTCGTTTGACCCGGGCCAACATGCTGGATGTGCTCAAGTCCGACTATATCCTGGCTGCCGAAGCCCGGGGTATACGGCACCATCGGGTGGTGTACAAACACGCCATGATGAATGCGTTCGTGCCCATCCTGACCATGATGGGGCTGCAAGTCGCTATATTGATGGCCGGTGCGGTCTTGACCGAGACCACTTTTTCATGGCCCGGCATGGGGCGGCTGCTGCTGGAGCGGATTTATCTGAGGGATTATCCTACCATCCAGGGGGTCATCGTCATTTTTGCCCTGATCGTGGCGGCGGTTTCGCTGTTGGTGGATATCATTTACGCCATGGTGGACCCGAGAGTAAGGTACTAGGATGTTAAAAATTAATTTGTGGATAACGTGGCTTAATAGATCTTAATGTAATTCTGAAGCTGCACATAAAAATGACTAAAATATTAAAATGCCTAAAATGCCTAAAATTGAGGAATTCTATCGATTAAAATATAAAAAGCTATTCAGGCCAATTGATTTTTTATCTTGATTCCGAGTTTTCGTAGGCCAATTTTTGAAAGCAGATAAAGAAGACGGAGCGCAGCGACACCTTAATTTTAGTCATTTTAGATCATTTTAGACATTTTCAAATTCTTGGAGTAGAAATAATATTCAGTATCGTCTCAATTAAAATATCTAAACAACTTATGAAATTAAAATTACTATCATGAAGCATTCTCCAACCAGAGCCATGGGATCACTGATCGGGCGCTTTTCGCTTATGGGCCAGAAATACGGCGTGGAATGGTGGATTCTGGTGATCGGCGCCATTATTATCCTGGGGATTATTCTCATGGCAATTTTTGCCGGTGCCATTGCACCCTATGATCCATTCGATCAGGATGCCGGTCCCCAGCTGGCTCCGCCCAGTGCTGAACATTTGCTGGGGACGGACAATTTGCAGCGCGATGTGCTTTCCCGCATCATTTTCGGCGCCCGCACGATTCTGGGGGTGGCGATCCTGGCAGCCATTATATCATCCATCGTGGGGATATCCCTGGGGCTGATTTCCGGTTTTTCGGGCGGTGTATTCGACAAAGTGCTGTCGCTTGTCATGGACTCGGTCTACTCTTTTCCGGGCCTGATCCTGGCGATTGCCTTTGCGGCCATGCTGGAGCCCGGGATTATCAGCATCACGTTTGCCGTGGCCGTCATCTACATTCCGACTTATTTTCGACTGGTGCGCGGGCAAACCTTGACCATTAAAGAAGAACTTTATGTCGAAGCCGCCAAAGCCATCGGAGCCCCCGGCTTTACAATTCTGTGGAAGTATATTTTCCCCAATGTTATTGCCACCACAGCCGTGGTATTTACCATGAACGTTGGGGACGCCATCATGATCGAGGCGGCTTTAACCTACCTGGGGTTGGGGCTGCCGCCCAGTATCGTAGATTGGGGTATGGATCTGGCCATGGGCAAGAAATTTCTGCCCTCGGGCCAGTGGTGGCTGATCACTTTCCCGGGAGCGATGATCTCAATTCTGGCGATAGGGTTCACCATGTTGGGTGAGGGGCTGGCCGAGATTCTGAACCCCAGGCTGTTGGAGCGTTAGCGTGAGTCCAAATATTCTTGAAATTGAAAATCTAAACGTGCATTTTCCGATCCATATCGGAACTGTCCGGGCGGTTGAAAACGTGAGCCTCGAACTCAAGCAGGGAGAAGTCATGGGACTCGTGGGCGAGTCCGGCTGCGGCAAATCGACCCTGGGCTTTTCCATCCTGCGGCTGCTCAGGCCCCCCGGAATGTTTGCCGGGGGACAGATTCTCTATCACGGCAATGATATTTTGACCATGAGCGAGGGGCAGATTTTGGATCTGCGCGGCAAGCGCATCGCCATGATCTTTCAGGACCCTTTGACCTCTCTCAACCCGCTGTTTCGTATCGGCGATCAATTTGTCGAAACCATTTTGACCCACGAAAAGGGCGTATCCAAAAAACAGGCCGTGGAGCGCGCCGGACAGATGCTCAAGCGCCTGGGCATAGCGGCGGAGAGGCTGCATGAATATCCCCATCAGATGTCGGGCGGCATGCGCCAGCGCATCATGATCGGGCTGGCTTTGGTGCTGAACCCGGATTTGTTAATCGCGGATGAGCCCACCACATCGCTGGATGTAATCGTTGAGGACCAGTTTCTGGATCTTTTAAATGAATTGCGGGCCCAGTTCAACCTGACGATTTTGTTGATCTCCCACAATCTCGGGATCGTGGCCCAGATGGCCGATCGGATTACCGTCATGTACGGAGGGCGCCTGGCAGAGTCAGCCACGGCTGAGGACCTGTTTGCCCACCCCCTGCATCCATACACCCAGGGGCTTCTGGCCTCCATTCCCAACATCAAAATGGATCAACCGGAATTGCACACCATGTCCGGGGCCCCGCCGGACCTGGTGGATCCGCCGACCGGCTGTGTGTTTCACCCGCGCTGCCCGCACGTTATGGATAAATGCCGGCAGGAGAACCCGCCGACGATTGTCAGGGGGGACGGACATCTGGCGGCTTGCTGGCTGTACGGGTGAGCAGATGACAGATGACAGAGGGTTTCGATTGCGGATTGGGGATTGCGGAATGGGGATTTATAAATCAGAAGACAGAGAATTGAATTCGGAAGTCGGAATGGGGAAGTGGGAAAGGGCAGAGCGAAGGGAGCATGGGGCTTGGCGTAAAGGCAGAAAACAGAAGGCGAAATACATGCATTCGACATTTGACAGGTTATGAACAAACTGATCCAGATAAATAATTTAATAAAACATTTTCCCCTTGATAAGGGTGTCCTGGCGCATCTGTTCGGCAAGGACAAGCGGGTGGTGCGGGCGGTGGACGATGTCTCTTTTTTCATCCGGGAAGGGGAGGTCCTGGGCCTGGCCGGAGAAAGCGGCTGCGGTAAAACCACCACCGGCAGGCTGGTATTGAGGCTGCTCGAGCCTACCTCCGGGGAGGTCCGGTACCGGGATAAATCGGTCTTTAACAACACCCCGGAGGAGATGCGCCAGCTGCGCGAAAAAATGCAGGTCATTTTTCAGGATCCCTTTGCTTCCCTGAGCCCGCGCATGAGCATTGGGGCGTCCGTCGGTCATCCACTTAAATTTCATACCTCATACAGCGCTGCGGAAATCCGTGATATGACCCATGACATCATGGAAAAGGTGGGCCTTTCACCTGCCGGTTTTTTGAGCAAAAAATACCCCCATCAGCTTTCCGGGGGGCAGCGGCAACGGGTCGTTATCGCCAGGGCTTTAATCACCAATCCGGATTTCGTGGTGGCGGATGAGCCCATTGCCATGGCCGATGTTTCGGTCAGTGCCATGATTCTGGAATTGATGGTTCAACTAAAGCAAGAGTTTGATCTGACCTATCTATTTATTACCCATGACCTGGCGACCTGCAAGTATATCTGTGATCGTATCGCCATTATGTATCTGGGGCAGATTCTTGAAATCGGACCGCTGAATGAGGTATTCGGACACCCGGTGCACCCGTATACCATATCCCTGCTGGCAGCCGTGCCGGTGCCGGACCCCAAGTTCAGACGCACCGACGTCATTCCCAAAGGCGAGATCCCCAGTGCCATCGATCCGCCGGCCGGATGCCGGTTTCATCCGCGCTGCCCCTATGCCATCGCAGAATGCTCCGTCAAGATACCGGTCCTTGAAGCGGCCGGCGAGGATCACTGGGTCGCCTGTCCGGTGAGACTGAAGGCCGGGGGGTAGATTGAAGAAGGTGAGAAGTTGAGAAGGTGTGAAGGTCAAAAGGGCAGGGCGCATAAGGCGCATGAAAGAAGGTGAGAGGTTGGGAAGGTGAGAAGTGGGAATGTGGAAGTTGGAATGCGGAAGTGGGAATGTGGAAGTGGGAAGTTGGAATGCGGAGGTTGGAAAAAGGCAAGGCGCATAGAGCAAGGCGCAGAGGGTGGATGAAAGAAGGTGAGAGGTTGGGAAGGTGGGAAGGTGATATCAAACCGGGATAGAGTTTTGAATTCGTAAGTTGGAATTGGGCCTTCGACAAGCTCGGGCGAGAAAAAGTCGGAGATTAAAAGTATAGTGCAGATGACAGGAGTCGAAGGGCTGAGCAGGAACGAATACGGAAAACGGCAACAACCGCTCGCTCAGTGCTCAGAATTCCTTACTTTCTTAATTAGACAGAGCGCAGCGATACCGCAATTTTAGTCATTTTAGGCAATTTAGCACATTTTAGGCATTTTCCCGTGCAGGGTCAGGTCAATTTGTGTTCCGCATTGAAGAAATGGTATAAAAAAGTTCGTGGAGTATACGAGAATGTTTCCTGCTTCAACCTATATCGAAAGACGCAGTCGACTGAAAGAGACATTGAAATCGGGGGTATTGTTGTTTCTTGGCAACGTGCAAAGTCCCATAAACTGTCCGGACAACGTTTATACCTTCCGGCAGGATAGCTCTTTTCTTTATTTCTGGGGCATCGATTTGCCGGGATTGGCTGCGATCATTGACATCGATCAAAATCGGGAAATCGTATTCGGACGCGAAGTAACACTTGATGATATTATCTGGAGCGGACCGCAAACCGCTTTAAAGGAGCACTGCCTGGCATCCGGTATCGAAGATCTCCGGTCGCCGGATCAGCTGGAAGCTGCCCTGGGGGAAGCGCGGCAAACCGATCGAAATGTCCATTTCTTGCCGCAGTATCGGGCGGAAAACGTGATTAAAATTCAACAATTGCTGGGTCTGGATCCCGCGGAGTCCAACCGGCACACTTCACTCTCCTTTATCAAAGCGGTTGTTAATCAACGGTCAAGTAAAAGCGCAGAAGAGATCCGGGAAATCGAAGCGGCCCTGGATGTTACCTTTGAAATGCAAACCCTATCCATGAAAATTTCACGACCGGGGATGTATGAAAAAGAAGTCGTCGGTGCCATGGAGGGTCTGGCCTATTCAAGAAGCAACTCAAAACCGGCTTTTCCCATCATATTTACGACCCGCGGTCAAATCCTTCACAATCCCTTCCATAAGAATTTAATGCAGGCCAATGACCTGGTTATAAACGATTGCGGGTGTGAATCCGCCATGCACTATGCCAGCGACATTACCCGGACATTTCCGGTCGGCGGGAAATTCAGCGATCGGCAAAAGGAAATATATTCAATCGTGCTCAAGGCCCAGATCAACGCTGTCGAAAGTGTCCGTCCCGGTATCGAATACCGAGAAATACATACCAGTGCGGCCAGAAGTGTGACGGTGGATTTAATCGACCTGGGACTGATGAAGGGTGATGCAGAGGAAGCGGTGGCCGCCGGCGCCCATGCACTATTCAATCCTGCCGGGCTGGGTCATATGCTGGGCCTGGACGTGCATGACATGGAAGATCTCGGTGAAGACTATGTCGGGTACACGGATACCATTCAGAGAAATCCCCAGTTTGGCATCAACCGCCTGAGACTTGCCAGAAAACTTGAACCCGGCTTTGTTATCACCGTGGAACCAGGCATTTATTTCATGCCTGAGCTGATCGACAAATGGAAGGCCGAAAAGAAGTTTGAGGAGTATATCAATTATGCCGAACTCGAAGCCTACCGGGATTTCGGAGGTATTCGAATAGAAGATGATGTCCTGGTCCATGATGAGGGACAGCGGCTATTGGGTCGCCCCATACCCAAGAGCATCGAAGCGGTCGAGGAACTATCATCGTAATTAATGTCTAAATTGCCTAAATTGCCTAAAATTGTGACAGACCAGAACTATGATTGAGGTATGATTAAAATTCAATGAAGGAGGAGATAGCTATGAAAATGAAATATATCATCATCCTTATTTCATGTGTGACCTTAGTGGTATTCGCCGGTTTGGCTCCGGTTCTGGGCAGCAACACGCAGGGCGCCAGGGGGACTGAAGCCAATGCGGCCGATCCATCGGATAAAGTGACCTGGGAGGTGCCGATTGCGGCCGGGGTCTATTATCCCAGCGATGGTCCAGTGCCCGATAATCCGGTGCGCTATTACCGGGTGAGGTGCTGGCCGGGATGCCACACCGGAAGTTCGCTTGGCAAATACCCCAGTAAAACGCTTGAGGACAAGCCCATATTTCCCACATCAACAGTCGACGCGCACACAGGCATGCCGACACCAAAAGAATAGTTCAAGGTATGGCAAGCTCGATGGATCTGTGAGCGGGCATCGAGCAGCTTTTTTGTAGATTGGTTGACTAGTTGATTAAGTTCAAAAATTCTAGACTATCTAAACCAATCAACCCAATCAACGAGTCAACTAAATCAACTTTGCCACTCGCAGATAAATTAAATGACCGATTTCTATGATTTCTTAGCGGAAAATCGCATTGAATACGAGCGTCACGACCATCCGCCGGTCTACACGGTTGAAGAAGCCGGCCGCCTGGTCCCGGCACTTTCCGCCGCCAAGACCAAGAACCTTTTTCTGCGGGATAAAAAAGGCCTGCGGCATTTTCTGGTAGTCGTTCCGGCAGATAAACGAGTCGATTTAAAGGCTTTGCCCCAGACAGTCGGCTCAAACCGACTGAGTTTCGGATCGGCCGCGCGGCTTCAAAAATACCTGGGAGTGGAACCCGGCGCCGTCACCCTGTTTGCGATCTTCAACGATCCCGATCAAGCCGTGGAACTGATCGTTGACCGGTCTTTGTGGCCCTCAGAAGCATTTCAGTTTCATCCACTGGTCAACACCAGCACCCTGGTCATCTCCCGCAAAAATCTTAAGCGATTTATCGAGAAAACCGGCCATGAGTATCGACTGCTGGATATCCCTTCTCAGGAGTGAACAGAGGACAGAAGACAGAGGTCAGAGGACAGAGGTCAGAGGTCAGAGGACAGAAGACAGAGGACAGAAGACAGAGGTCAGAGGTCAGAGGACAGAAGTCAGATGACAGAAGTTAGATGACAGAAGTCAGATGACAGACGACAGATTTTTATGTTAGTAAATGGGAATGTTGAAGATCAGCGGAAGGTGGAAAATCGGAAATCGATTTAACCTTTGAACCTTTGAACCCTGAACCTTTGAACCCTGAACCCTGAACCCTAAACCCTGAACCTTGAACCCTGGAAACCTGAACCTTTCAACCTCAGTCATATGCTGAAGCTTCTGATGCGGTCCATGCGGCTGGTAATCTCGGTGACCCGAATTCCGTATTTTTCGTTTTGAACAACAACCTCTCCCCGGGCAATCAGTGTGTTGTTGGCCAGAATATCCACCGGCTCCCCTTCCAACCTGACAAGCTTGACGGCCGACCCGGATGAAAGACGCAACAGCTCCTGGATTTGAATTCTTGCGCGACCCAGTTCGACCTTTAACTCAAGCGGTATGTCGAGCAATAGGTCAAGATCAAAATCTTCTGGCCGCTGCTGCTTGTCGTTGACGGGTGGTTGCGCCGCCGCCTCATGGATCGGTGGGGGGTCCGGCGGTGGTTGCGACGGCTCGGCCGATTGAGCGGCCGACGGCTGGGAAGGGGGCTCCGATTGCGGCTGGTCTTCAGCCACCGGATCAACTGCCCCGGCATCCTGATCGTCAGCGAATTGCTGCAGTGCTGCTGCTATCTCTTTTTCGCTTAACGTTTCGCTCTGGTTTTTTTCATCGTCCACCTCATAATGGATATCTTTTCCCTGTTTTTCGGCGGCCTGCACCAGATCGGAAATCTTGACACCCATTTCGACGAAAACGATGTTATCATTGCTTCGGAATGCGAACCGTTCATATTTTTCCATGTTGAGCGATTCGATTTTGAAATCGGTGCCGGTGGTGTAGGAAGGCGTCGACAGGGCGCAGGCCAAACCGGCATCGGTGAATGCGGATTTTAAATTCCCACCGACAATATTGCCAACTTCGCCCATCATGTCTTCGATCTCTTCGTCACCATCAAGCTCATCGACCTCCATCCCGAGCATCTCGGCCGCTAACTCCCTTGAATAATTGTCACCCACATGAATGCTGACCATCCCGGTTGCATCGCCGGCAAAACTGACTGAGCCGACATTGCGCACAGACTCCAAACTCTCGGATGGGATGGTATCCGTAGGCTCGAGCTCGGCCGAAAGCATCGTATCGAATACGTCGATCACCGCTTCGGAAACCTGGGCCTTAATATCCAGGGCGTTGATTTTTTCGATGTCGAGGTGATCTAGTCTCCCCAGCACATCGGTGGAGCTGAAATCGTCCCCGTCTCCCGTGATTTGCTGGGTTTTAATGCCGACTTCGACAAAGATCACTTCATCCTGATAATTGAAAACATAGCGCTCGAACCGATCCATGCTCAAAGATTTGATGGAAAAGTCGGCGCCGTACGTGAGGGAGGGAGTAGATATCACACAGGGGTGGCCGGCATCATTTAAAGCTGATTTCAGGTTGCCGCCGACAATATTGCTGATTTCGGCCAGCATGTCTTTGATTTCGGCCCCATCCTCGATTTCCTCCGGCTCGAGATCCAGCATATAGGCCATCATCAAACGCGCTAAATCGGAGGTCAGCTGGATGTTGATTAACCCGATGACATGGCCGGCAAAATTGACCCCAGCCACCATGCGGCTTACGCCGGCTGTTCTGGGCGGTTCTGCGTCAGAAACCGCAATTTCCATCGAGACCATGGTGTCGAAGGTTTCGACTATCGATTCGATGACATGGGTTCGAATATCAAAATTTTCAATTTCACTCATTCGGCGTTCCGAAAAAATCCCTGCTCCGGCGGTGTAGCGAACCTGGCGTTAAACAATTGAATTTGGGTTTGTCATAACCTTGAAATTAACGTATCCTAAATAAATTAGTCCGCATAAATTAGTCCGCATAAATTAGTCCGCGCTGCGAAATAGCCCGTCCAAGGAGTCAGCAAGGTTCTTGCGAACTGAGGAATGCCGGCTGACGGAAAGTTCAGGCGGATTAATTTATATTATGCTGCGCATTTTTATGTTTTTTCTTTTGATAATAATTACTACAAATCGTCCGTTTATGAACTGTGTCGATTTATTTCAGAGCGAAACTTTGATTTGACCGTTTTCATGCAATATCTATTCCAGAGGTGTTTGTGTGGATCGGTGAGTTGCATATAAATTGTGACTTATTTTTATTTAATAAGTTTTAAGTTACTTATGTTGCTATAAAAAATTTTAAGATTGTTTTCATCAGACTTTATTTGAATTGATTTTTGGCGGACAAGAACGTTTCCGGTGACCGGGGCGTTGACGAAATGACGCTTAAAAATATGTTTCTGGGTTCAGGGTTCAAAGGTTAACCTCGGAGCTGATAAATTTTACTTCAAACGAACCGAAAGCTTCCTGGCCTGCATGATCGGCACCATGTCCGAAAAAGAGGCGCGACAGTGCTTTAATGAATTTCCGCGCCACGTAATCTTCAGGGGGCACAGTCATCGGCCGGAAATTCTTTTTGCCCGGAAGAGGCGCATCGTGTCACGCACGCCGGCGGTCGGTGCCAAATATCATCTGGATAGAAAACTGCCCTGTGTGGTAACCTGCGGTGCGCTGACGCGTGGCTGGTATATGATCTGGGACGCCGAAGAAAATTATATCATAAGCCTGGCTTTTGACGCATGACCCTGCGGTTACGCGAAAACAAGGTCGGCCCAGGCCAACCGGCAGGTAGATTGGGGATTTTGGATTCTGGATTTCGGATTTGAGGTATTCTGACAATTCAATAAAAAAGACAGAGCGACACGCGGCGCAAGCGCCTGCGCTGCACGAGCGATACAGCAAATCCGCAATCCAAAATACATTTAAAGGCTGATTAAACGGAGTAAAGATCCGGGCCCAGAGGACCCGGCTTTGATCTCACCCCAGAGGGTTGGAGTTTACCTTAGAATCCCAATGGAATAATGGAATGATGGAATAATGGAATATTGGGAATCTAAAGCGGATGCGGTCCGATTTTATAAACTGATCTGTGCCATCGTTATAAAAATAGACCCCATTCCACTAAACCCAGCATTCCAACATTCCAGTATTCCATCATTCCGTTCCCGCTTGCAGCAGATTCACGGCATAGCCAAGGGGCTCTGACCTGGCCCAGAGGACCAGGTTTTCTGCGACAAAATAAAAAGCGGGTGAAAGTCAACGCTACATTATGAGTCAAATTCATTACCTTCGCTTCGGCCCAGGTAGGCTTCAATCACGGCTTTATCTTTTCTGACTTCTGCGGGGGTGCCTTCGGCGATGGTCTGCCCCTCATTTAGAACATGCACCCGGTCGCACAGCCGCATGATCATTCCCAGGTTATGCTCGACGATCAGGATGCCGCAACCCAGGCTCGATTCGCCGGGCAGTTGGGCGATGGTCTGCAGCAGCAGTTCAGATTCTTCCTCGTTCAGTCCGGCAGCGGGCTCATCCAGCAGAAGAAAATTGGGTTTCACCCCGACGGCCCGGGCAATTTCAAGCCGGCGCTGGATGCCGTAGGCCAGGGTGGATGCCTCGGTCGCTGCCCATTGAACGAGCCCGAAACGCTGCAGCAATTCCTCCGTCCTTAAATCGATGTGTTTCTCGGCAGCCGCCATCAGGCTGAATTGAATATTTTCCCGGACCGAAAGCGAGGAAAACAGTCTGGCGGTCTGGAAGGTTCGGGCAAGCCCCTGGCGAGCAATAGCATGGGGCGGGCGGGCGGTCACATCAACTGCGCCGATTGCCACCCGTCCGGCACTGGGATTGAGTACGCCGCTGATAATATTGATCAGGGTCGATTTGCCGGAACCGTTGGGGCCGATCAGCCCTAAAATACTGCCCTGCGCCAGCTCCAGGCGGATTTTGCTGAGCGCCTGCAGACCGTCAAAACTTTTGGATATATTGTCGACTGTCAAAGAAGATGTCATGGTTGATGCCGACCGCTTTTTTTGCGGCCCTTGAATTTGATGAAAGACGCCAACTCTTTGTATCCCAGCAGTCCCTGGGGCCGCAGGACGAGGATGACCATAATCAGCAGGGCGATCATCAATTGGACCAGGCCCGGTAATTCGGGAACCGTGATCAGCGATCCGATTGAAAAGCCGTTTTCCAGTTTGCGCAGCAGTTCGCCGACCAAGGTGACGACACCGACACCGACCACGGCACCGGTCACCGAGCCGAGTCCGCCGATAACCAGCATCGAGAGCAGGGCGAACGTTTCAACATAGTAAAACTGATTGGGTCCGAAAGCCAAATTGTTCTGTGACCACAGGGCCCCGCCCGCTCCCATGAGCAATGCGCTCACAATCCAGCCTGTCAGCCGGACCCTAACAACACTGATCCCAAAGCAGCCGGTTGCCAGCGGGTCATCCCGTGTTGCCTGCAGAAAAAGCCCGGCTGGCGATGCTCTGAACAGCAGCGCCAGGCCGGCGGCGGCCAGACTCCATAGCAGGGCATTGACAGGGGTAATGTTGCGGGGAATGCCATACACGCCGATCGTACCGCGGGTGACACTTTCCCAGTTGGCGAAAATAGAATGCATCATGACCAGCAGTGCCAGGGTCGCCATGGCCATGGCATTTTCCGTCATGCGGGCCAGGGCCAGCCCGGTAAGCAGCGCGACCGCCGCCGCCAGGACGGCACCCGCCAACACCGCCGGGGTCAACCCCAGCTGAATTTGCTGGATAGCCAGCGGCAGAGCCGGTAAGGAAATTGCTTTGATTTTCGGAGATATGGTCAACAGGGCCGCGGCGTAAGCGCCGATTCCGAAAAAGGCTACATGGCCGAAGGAAACGATGCCGGAGTTGCCGACAAAGGTCTGCAGCGCAACGACCATGACACACAAAATCATGAAGTCCGTAATCAGACGGGTGGTACTCGCATCATCGATCAGGCGGCCTGCGATGGTAATCAGGCTCAGGACCAAAGCGATGCCGGCCCAGGTTTTAAAGGCAGCCACAAGTCTGAGTCGCGACCATTTTATCGTCATCCGCTGATCTCCTCATGGACGCTGAACAACCCCCGGGGTTTGAAGTATAATATGGCGACAACCACCACCAGGGCCAGCGCGTCGGTAAAGGGTACGATGCTTGTCGGCAGGACCACGATCAGCGATATTTCGATAAATGCCAGGACAAACCCCCCGATAACGGAGCCTTTGAGACTGCCCAGGCCCCCGATGACCACCGCGATAAAGGCTTTGAGGATCGGAACAAATCCCATGCTCGGCGAAACTGCGCCGCGTCGTGCCAGCCACAGAAACCCGGCCACTCCGGCCACGAATCCGGAGAGGGCAAAAGACAACGCGATAATCCGGTTGGCGCGGGCTCCCATCAACCGGGTTACTTCGAAGTCTTCCGCCGCAGCGCGGATGGCCAGGCCCCAGCGGGTTTTTTGTAAAAAGGAAATCAGAATCGTCAGGGTCACCAGCCCAACCAGGACCGTAATTAACGGCAACACCCCGATCTGAAAGGGCCCCAGCTGGATGACATCATCGAAAATCTGCGGCACCGGAATCACCTTGGGCCGCTTGGATATAATCTGGCGAATCAGGTTTTGGATAATCACGGCGGCCGCAAAGGAAGAAAAAAGCAGTGTTATGAAAGACGCCCCCCGCAGGGGGCGGAAGACGACCCGCTCGGTCAACAGCGAAACGGCCACGGCGACGACCAGTCCCCCGATACCGGCCGCAAAAAACGGCACCTCGTTTAAGATCAGCAGATACATGGTATAGCCGCAAACCGTCACCAATTCCCCGTAGGCAAAGTTCAACAGCCCCAGTACACTGAACACCATGGCCAGCCCCAGGGCCAGCATCGCATACAGGCTGCCCAAGCTCAAGGCATTGATCATCTGTTGAATAGCGACTTCAATGCTCATTCCGAATCTCCCAGGTAAGCCCGCTCCAAATCCAGTCCGGTCGCGCGCAATTCTGCAGCATCGCCATCCAGGCGGATCGAACCATTCGCCATGACATAGGCACGATCAGATATTGCCAGCGCCTGGTGGATATTCTGCTCGACCAGAAGGATCGTCAGCCCGTCGCTTTTCAGGTTTTTGATGAGGTCAATGACGACATCCACAATCACAGGGGCCAGGCCAAGTGATGGTTCATCGAGCAGCAGCATTTTAGGCCGGCTCATCAAGGCGCGCGCGATGGCAAGCTGCTGCTGT
>Ga0209339_1000160_pt1 | contig 25905 bp, 15 predicted proteins | sample OlaalgELextract3_FD_187376 | JGI IMG/M metagenome (GOLD analysis project Ga0209339, IMG submission 187376) | Olavius algarvensis symbiont microbial communities from Tuscany, Italy - Type A ELBA extract 3 (SPAdes) (version 2) | ecosystem: Host-associated > Annelida > Digestive system >... | reverse complement strand
CAAAGAGTAACCGCATCCGATGTGCAAAAGCAGCGTTCTTAAGTAATTTTCGACATCTTTATCTTTACGCAATTTTTTAAGGACATCGGTTTCGGCAGCTAACTCAACCCAATTACTTGGAAAAAAGCAAAGTAAAAGCGACCAATCCTCTGACATTTTTTTTACCTCCACCAGGTATTTTGATGGAAGCATATGTTAATATTAATAAAAAGTCAAGAAAAATAACTTAGCGCTTATGGGGTTTATCCCCGCCTATACGGCGGATACCGCCGTATTCCAACAACGAATCAGCGCGGTGAGTTTATCTGTGGTCACCGCCAAGCTCTTGGCGGGGATAAACCCCGCCGCTACATTGGTCGCCCGGAAGAACAGGTAAAACAAACTAGGCCTTAGGGCATCTATTCAATAAATCGCGGTTGAACCTTCGACAAGCTCAGGTGAGCAAACCGCTCCCACAATCTCCAATAGCATCATATGTCAATAATAGTTTCTTTGTCGATTTGACCGGCTTTTTTTGGCTGGCGGTCCGCCTTGTGGAACACCTGACACCTGACACCTGACACCCGAAACCTATTTTCATACGTTGAATCGAAAATTAATTAAGTCCCCATCCTGGACCACGTAAGTTTTGCCTTCCAGACCCACGGTGCCTTTTTTGCGGGCGGCGGCATGGGTGCCGGCCTCCATCAAATCGGCATAGGCCAGCACTTCCGCCCGGATAAAGCCCTTTTGCATATCGGAGTGGATGACACCGGCGGCATCGACGGCCGGGGTTCCCTTTTTGATGGTCCAGGCTCTGACTTCGTCTTTGCCGACGGTAAAAAAGGATATCAGACCCAGCAGCTCATAGGATTTTTGAATTACCCGGTCCGTGGCGGATTCGTTGATGCTGAACTCTTTTAAAAATTCAGCGGCGTCGGCGGCGGACATCTGGGACAGCTCCTGTTCGAGTTGGCCCCTGATGACCAGGCAATTATCCGATTCCTTAAGTCCGCTGATTTCCGGCAGCTGATCGTCGTCGTCATCGTTGTTGAACAATACCAGCAGCGGCTTGGCGGACAGAAAGGCAAACCCCCTCAGCCGGCGGGCTTCGGCCAGTTCTTCAATGCGCCGCAAAGGGATCTCCTTTTCAAGGTTCTGGCGGCATTGGACCAGCAGGGCGTGCTCCTGGGGGTCCATTTTTTTTCCGCGCCGATGATCATGTTCGATTCGTTCCAGACGCTTTTCCACCACCACCAGGTCCGCCAGGATCAATTCCTGCTCCATGTGACGCAATTCCGCCCGGGGGGATTTTTCCGCCAAACCGGCGGCCGTGTGATTCCTGGCAACCTGGATCAGGGCATCACAATCTCTGGCCGCCGTCCAGATGCTCTGGTCGGCCGCCTGGTCTTTCTTGGCGCGGGCAGTGGCCGGCAAAAAATATTCTACCTGGGCATAGATGGTTTTCTGCGGCTCGTACATATCGCTTAGCACGTCAATCCGGTGGTCCGGCACCCGAATGGTGCCGATGCGATCCTCGCCCTTGTGCGCGAACTCGGAAATATTTTTGGTCAGGGCTTCGAAAACCGTGGACTTGCCGGATTGCGGCAGACCGATGATGCCAAGTTTCATTGTTGATTCCCAACCCGGATAAACCGGAAAAAATAGCGAAAATTTTTGATAAATTATTCCTTCGCTAACGTGATGTGATTCCAGTAAATAGGTACAACACCAGTGTTCGTAACAGACAGCGGAATCCCGAAGAACGAAATTAGAATTGACAATGTCAATAAAAGAACCTATGTAAATATCTGAATCTATTATAATTACAGGGCTGTAGTATTTTTGTCAAGATTAAATAAATTGAAGATCAACGGCATTGAACAATAACCACGAGGTTAATGAATGCAACGCTCAGCTGAAAAATTTCTTATTATTTTACTTTTAGGAATTTCTTTTTTGGGCTTCGCTCTTCGAGCTACGACCCAACACGTCGGGAAAGCCGGAGGACTTCAGATTCCGCGTTGCTGAGGGTTCGAAGTAAAGTACTACGACTCACCCTCAGACGCCTTGACTCTGAAGCCCTCCGACTTTTGCAACACTGGGGTAAATCGCGGTTAAAAACCGCTCCCACGATCCCAAATTGCTGCTATGAGTCCAAGAGGAATAACCTGTGAATAGACGAAGAAAAATTGTGATCGGCATGATCGCCGTCGTATTGAGTGTTGTCATTTTGCTGCTGGCCGTTGTCAGTATCGCGCCGAGAGTGATCGATACGCCAATGGTAAAAGCCAAACTGCGCGGTGAAATAAAGGAAGCATCCGGTGCCGAAATAGACTTCGAACATTTGGTTCTTGATTTTCTCCCGCATCCTCGTATTACTTTCAAGCAGGCAACGGTGTCCGTGCCTTCGGCAGTAAAGGGGCAGATCGCGTCAATGACCGTGCGACCGAAAATCTTACCCCTTTTTGTGGGTGATGTGCAAATTGCCGGTCTTCATCTCCAATCAGCAAAACTCGATTACATATTGCCGAAAAAATCGGCCGCCAGTGAAAAGACGCCGCAACCCTTCTCGTATTCTAATCTGGCAAAAAGGATCCAGTTCACCATTGCCAGCCTGCCGGAATTCAAAATACCGGATCTGGATTTTCGGATTCGCAACAGCAGTGCCAATCTGTTTGCCGGCGACCGCAAATTCCTGGAGCTGACAGAGTTTAATTCCCATCTGGAAGGCCCACCCACCGGGCGACAAATCTCAATCAGCTGCAAATCCAATTTCTGGCAACACATTTCCATGAGCGGCCTGCTGGATGCCCAAACGTTTAAAGGCCGGGGTCAGATTCAAATGACTGATTTTAGACCCCAAGGACTGGTTGCCGATTTGTTTCCCAATTCCCCCATCCGGATAACGGAAGCACCTGCCAATTTAACGATCGATTTTAAAACCGATGGGCCCGGGCAATTGCAAGCCGGGTTAAATGGCTCCAGTCCCCATTTAAAATTTCGCTATGCCGAAGACGAGCTGAACCTAAAAAATGTCCGCATTGCGGCCGCATTTCTGGTCAATCAAGATTCAGTCAATCTGTCTCTGACAGAGCTGGCCCTGGATGGCCCGCAACTGAACTTATCCGCCGATCTGGCATTAACGCAAAACACACCCCCGCTCAGTCTGCAGGCTAAAGGCCGCCGGATCGATGTCGCCGCAACGCGACAGCTGGTCTTGTCACTGGCCGGCGAAAACGAGGATGTCAAAGATATTTTCGACGTTGTCAAAGGCGGCCGCGTGCCATTGATTACCCTGACCGCACAGGGAGACTCGCTCAGCGATCTGGGAGATAGGGATGTGATGGTCATCCGGGGACAGATGCAAGACGGGGAAATTGAAATTCCGGACATCCGGTTTGATTTGCAGGAGGCCGCCGGAGATGTGGTCATTGCACGGGGTATCCTGGAAGGGGAGAACCTGACGGCACGCCTCGGAAATTCTGTGGGGCAAAACGGCCGGCTAAAACTGGGGCTGATCGGAGACGCTGCCCCGTTTCATCTCGAAACCGATGTCCGGGCGGACCTGGAACAGCTCCCGCCGATCCTCAAGCGTCTGGTCGATGATCAAGACTTCCAAAAAGAGCTGGCGCAAATAACAGACCTGCGGGGAAGCGCCATTGGAAAACTGGTACTGGGCGAAGATACCGACAATGTGAAGGTGAAGGTGGCGGCTTCAGATATTCAGTTGAGCGGCCAATACGGACGGCTGCCCCATCCGCTGCAAATCACGGGGGGTAATTTTACATATGATGAGAACCGGGTCGGTGTGAGCCAGTTGAGCGGCAAGCTGGGGAAATCCGCATTTTCAGCGCTTTCAGGCAGTCTGGGTCTGGATAGCAAAAAGGATCTGGCACTTGCATCCGGCCAGGCCACACTCCATTTGGCAGAGATCGTCCCCTGGCTCGCATCGGTTGAAGAAATGGCCGCGGCTTCCAAGTACTATGGCGGCGGAAAAAGCATCGTCACGCTATCTCAGGTTAAGCTCAACGGTCCCCTGTTCAGCCCGGCGAAATGGCATTTTAACCTATCCGGTGATGTCGAAGACCTTTTACTCAAAAATATGCCGGGACGCCCGGGACCTCTAAAGGTTGCCTCGGCAAGATTCAAAGCCGATCCGAAAACGTTTAATTATACCAAGGGTGATATCAGCATGCTGGATGGTGTCTGGAATATATCCGGTACGCACAAGAACTATTTCAAGGGGTTTGATAAAAACGTCAGGCTAAAATTTAATGCACGCCTGGGTGCGAAGTCCGTCCAATGGTTATCCCAATCTTTCGATCTGCCTGATGAGATACACATCCGGCCGCTAACCCTGTCGAATTCTCGTATCAACTACGTCAGTAACGTGGAAAAAACAATTTCAGCAGAACTTGCCATCAAGGGCGGACTCAAGATATCAACGGACCTCGTCCTGGGTGCTGATCAACTGGATCTAAAAAAACTTTTCATCCGGGACAACGCATCGCAGGCCACCATCGGTCTATCCCGCCGCAATAATTTATTGACATTCTCATTTAAAGGGAATTTGAATCAAACCACCCTGGACCCGGTGCTGACTGAAAACCCATGGCTGACCGGATCGATAAAAGGCGATTTCAAGGCGCATATCGATATGAATCATCTGCCGGCATCCGCAGTCTGGGGAGAACTCAAGGGCAAGGGCCTTGCTTACCCCTTGAAACCGGATACGCCGCTGACCATAAATGATCTTGCGTTAACCGCGTCAACCCATAAAATCAACCTGCAATCGGCGGATGTAAACTTGGGCGGCAATCAGCTCAAAGCCGCCGGGACGATAACGCGAACGGCTCGAAATGCCTTGCTGGATATGGACATCAGGGCCGACAGTCTCGACCTGGATCAGATGATTCACGCACTAAGCGACAACGGGAGTCAAACTCGCGGGGAAAAAGCCCCTGGGTCCCGGGCATTTCCGATACAGGGAAAAATCCGTCTTAAGGCCGATCAGTTCAAGATCGGTCGATTCTCCTGGCAGCCGCTGCACGCCGATATCAGGCTGAAAAACGACACGGCCGACATTACCCTGCAAAAGGCGGCCCTGTGCGGTATCACTACGCCGGGAACGCTGACCATATCTCCGCCAAACATCGAGTTTGATATCGCGGCTGAAGCCAAGGATCTTAAACTCGATCCCGCCAGAGCCTGCCTGGCCGGTGAAACTTTCAAAGCCGACGGTACATTTAATTTGAACGGCCGTTTTCAAGGACGCGGCAAAGCGGGAGATCTGCTCAAAACGTCGACCGGACAGGTAACGTTTACGGCAGCCGACGGACATATCTATCACGATGTCGTTATGCTGGAAGTACTGAAATTTCTGAATACCGTCAATGTATTTGATGGCCAGGCAAACGTCAAGGATATGAATAAAAAGGGGTTTGATTATCATTCTTTTCGGGTGAAAGCCAAATTATAGGACGGCAAGCTGCGGTACGATGAGGCTGTTTTACATGGCCGACCCATGGTCGTCACCGCAGCCGGAGAACACGATCTGCAAACTGAACAGTTTAATCTAACCCTGCTGGTGGCGCCCATGGTCGCCCTGAACCGGATCTTCGAGCACATTCCGATAATCGGCGGCATTCTCGAGGTCCTTGATACCATACCGCTCAGCGCCAAAGGCACGCCCGATAATATTCATATTAAGCCGTTGGCGCCGTCAGCTATTGGATACGAATTGGAGGAAATGATGAAAAAAACCGTCGAGGGACCGATAAATTTTGTTCATGGGGGCAGAAAACAGATGACAGATGACAGATGACAGATGACAGAGGACAGAGGGCAGAGGGCAGAACCTAAAATTCGGAAGACAAAGAGAAGATGGTGAGAAAGTGGGAAGGCGAGAAGGTGAGAAGGTAGAAGTGGGAAGACAAAGCGAAGAAGGTGAGAAGGTGAGAGGGTGGGAAGGTGAGAGGGTAGAAGTGGGAAGTGGGAATGCGGAAGTCGGAAAAGGGAATGCGGCCTTCGTCAAGCTCAGGCGAGGCAAAGTCGGAATGCAGGTTTCAACTGAGGCCAACCAATACCGAACACCTATCATCGCCATGACCGCCCACGCCATGTCCGGTGATGAACAAAAGAGCCTTGATGCCGGCATGAACGATCATGTCACCAAGCCCATTGACCCGGAGCGGCTGTTTGCGACGCTGCAAAAGTGGATCAAGCCCAAGCCGGCTGCCGTTTCAAAACCACAAGTAAATGATGCACCGCTATAATCTGATCAGGCAATGTCGGCAGAAGATGAATTGCCGGAATCATTGCCGGGGTTTGATATGGCAGCCGGTCTGATCATTAATCACCACAGGGTACGGGCACCATATTTCGCAAACATTCTGTCTTTGGTAAGAACCGGCACGTTTTCTTTGAGGGCTTCGGCGATGATGATACGGTCAAATGGGTCCCGGTGCACAAGGGGGAGCGTGGCTGCCGAAATGGCGGAATCAAAGCCAATAGGCAGTGGAATTACACTGAGCTTTTGCAGCGCCTCGGGGACGAACCTCTTGGGCTGATCCGGCAATTCTACACGTTTGAGATACCAAAGCAAGGCGATCTCCCAGCCGCTTGCCGCACTCAACAACAAGCGGTTGTCTGACGCTTGGACGAGCCCAATGATTTTTTCGGAGAGCTTTGCCGGTTCCGCCGCCATCCAGAGAAAGGTATGCGTGTCAAGTAGATAACGCGTCTTCATCTTTTACCAGCCAGAACTCATTTAGAATTTCTTTCGGCAGGGGCTCCAAAAGGTCACCTTTGATTCGGACCTTGCCCGAATAGGCACCAAGGGGTCTTTCCCCGCCCTGTTCCGCAACTGGAACCAGTTTCACAAGAGGCCGGCCGGCCTTGGTTATGATCACCTCCTCGCCTGCCAGCACGCTGGGAATGAGTTTGGAAAGCTTTGTTTTGGCCTCATGAATTCCGACTTTCATGATTTTTTACACCTCTTTAGTTAGTTTAGCTAAAAACTAAGCTAAAATTTGACTTTTGTCAAGGGAATTGAGTTGCTCGGGAAGAAGGGGGTGCAGTAGAGATCCGGGATCCTTAGTTTTGGCCGTTCTCATGGTCGGTTTATCAACCAAAGTTTGCGGGAAGGAGACGGGTGAGCTTAGCGCTGCATCTGAAAAGGACACCATTAAATCAGAGAAAATGGCAATCACTGGAGTTGCACCAAGCTGCCTTTAGCTTTAATGCATCTTTTCATTGGATAGTTATAGATTTCAGAGGCAGGAATAGCCTTGCGCTATCATCGCTCAGGGGGGTAAAACCAAACTGTACGTAGAATCTTATGGCGTTCTCGTTAATCGCATCCACTACCATAGCATAGATTGCGATTTGATCACTGACTGCCAGCGTGCGCTTGATTGCATCGGCCAACAACAATTTTCCAACCCCTGGCCCTTGAGCAGCATTGCTAACCGCCAGTCTGCCGATCAGAGCGGCGGGAACCGGATGCTTAGGCAACTTCCGAGCCAGTTTTTCAGGCAATTGATTCAGCTCAATGGATAGGGTGCTCAGGGTGTAGTAGCCAATCACCGCCTTCGGATTATCCGGCTTAGTCGCGACGAAAACACGGCTGATGCGGCGTTTAATATCCTGCTTGGCTTGCTTTTTAAGGTAGCGATCCAGCGCTTCGACATCACACTGAAAACCAGTTCTGTCATGTGAAGGGTTGAGCGGGGCGATAATCAAATTTTGAAAATCTGTCATTTGCTGACAACACGTTGGTCATGTTCTTCAAGCGCTGCGGTCAGTTTGCGGTTGAAACGTACCGGAGCTGCTAAGGCCTTGAAAAATTTCCTGGAATTCTTGGCGTTTAATGTCATCGTTTCATGCATTTGAACGGTTTTTTCGGCTCGATCCAAAGCACTGGTCAGTATGAAATGGCTAACCGTCTGCCCTTCAAAACTGGCAGCACGCTCTATGAGGCTCTTTGCGCTGCTTTTCAGACGGAGATTGATCCGTTCGTTTTTATTTTGAATTGCTGAATCCATGGTAACTATTCCTTAAGTTTGATTTGGTTGTGACTAAAGAAAACGTACGTCAAATTGGTGCCATTGTCAATAAGAAATGGTAAAGATTCCAATTATACTAATTTCTTGGCCTGGTTGGCTGGAGTATTGGAGTACTGGAGTGTTGGAGTACTGGAGTGTTGGGGTGCCGGAGAACCGGAGTATTGACTTAAATGGAATATTGATTAAGCTTCAATCTGCATCTGTGCCGATCGTCGCTGAGTCGGGAAGCCGGAGGTTGTAAATAAAAATGCCGTTTAAGCTGCCGAGGACGAGCACGAGCACGACGACGAGGACGATTCAGACAATTTTCATTGGTTGTAGCCTTTAAACCTTAAACCCCCTAACCCGGATAATCCGGAAAAACGAAACTCGAAAATCGAAATACGAAACAAATCCGAAATTCAGAAATTCAAATGTCTCAAACGAAATTACCGTCGTGGCAAAGTTGAATCCAATTCAAATCTTTGTAAATGCTTGTTTGTTAGTGCGTTACAAAGATGCCAACAAATGTTTTGCACAATTTGCGCAAAACTGAGTTTGTAACTGTCTAATGAAACTACAATTCAAATGCTGGAGTTGATTCCATCTTAGGCTATGTTGCAATTGTAAGTTGGGTTGAGCCATATCCAGGCATTGTTGGGTTTCGTTACACTCAACCCAACCTACTTTTTTGCGGTGCTATCACGAAATGCGAAACCCAACAACAGCCGATTTCGGAACCGATTCCCAAATGGTTCTTTTCTGATCAGACCGGCTGTCCTTTAGCCAGAGGCAGCGTTCGTATGAAACTTCGATGAATGACGAATGGCGATTTACGAATGATGGAATCGCTGCGCTAAGTCATTTCAAAATAGGCCATTCGACAAAAGACTCACGACAGGCCGTTCGACAAAAGACTCACGACAGGCCGTTCGACAAAAGACTCACGACAGGCCGTTCGACAAAAGACTCACGACAGGCCATTCGACAAAAGACTCACGACAGGCCGTTCGACAAAAGACTCACGACAGGCAGAATGCAATATTCGGTGTTCGATGTTGGACGTTCGATGTTCAACGTTCATTGGTTACTTCTGCGATCAGACCGGTCGCTTTCCAGGCCAGAGGCTTTGGTGAAACCTGAACCCAGGACCTTTTGCCGGCGAGGATGCATTCTATTATTGAAAATCTGGGATTACTATGAGACAGATACAAGACAAGCGGCACTGCCGATTGCCTCTTGAAAAATATAGAGCGCTGGACTGGACCGATTCTTGATTTGTGATTGCGAAATTTAAGGATTTTGGGTTTAAGACCCGACGTCGGCGAACTCATCATAAAAAAGGATAGAGCGAAGCGATACATTCAATCCGCAATCCGCAATCCGCAATCCAAAATCGTATTTCGCCGGTATTGGACTATATTCCCAGGGCTTCCTTGAGCGGCAACACAACTACCCTATGGGCCAAGACTATTTCTGACTACGGAGGGAAACACCAATGGATTCGTTCATGGCTTGCCACGAGTGTGATGCAATCCACCATATCAAACCCCTGCCGGCCAAGGTGTCAGCGTATTGCATCCGCTGCGGCGCGGTGCTCTACAAGCACAAACCCAACAGTCTGACGCGCACCCTGGCCTTCGCCATGGCTGCCATGATCCTGTTTATTCTGGCAAATTCCTTTCCTTTTCTGGGGATGCGAATCGGGGCCCAGATTCGTGAAACTACGTTGATTACCGGAATTTACGAGCTCTATGTTCAGGGCATACCGGTGATTGCAATCCTGGTGTTCCTAACCACCCTCCTGGTGCCCTTCATCCAGATGATGTGCCTGTTTTACTTGCTGCTGCCGCTTAAGTTCGGCCGGGTGCCCCGTTACCTGCCCCAGGTTTTGCGGTTCCTGAAAAGTCTGGCACCCTGGAGCATGGTGGAAGTTTTCATGGTCGGCATTCTGGTCTCGCTCGTAAAACTGGCCGGAATGGCGAAAATCATCCCGGGTATCTCCGTCTATTCATTTATGGCGCTTATTTTCGTCCTGGCCGCCATGCTCGTCTCGCTTGACACCCATCTCATCTGGCAAAAATGGGAGGAGCAAGCATGAAAAGCACTATAAGGACAGCGCAAGAGATGGGGTTGATCAGCTGCCACAGCTGCCATCTGCTGTGCGAGCGGGGAAAACAGTCCCGGAACCGGATCTGTCCCCGTTGCGGTGCCGGTCTGCATGACCGCTTCCCCAACAGCATCGCCCGGACCTGGGCCCTGGTGCTGGCCGCCATTATATTTTACATTCCCGCCAACGTGCTCCCGATCACGGTCGTCATCTCCTTGGGCAAGGCCCAGGCGGACACGATAATGAGCGGCGTTATCTATTTCCTGCACAGCGGGATGTGGCCGATTGGCCTGATCATCTTTTTGGCCAGCGTCTTTATACCGATGCTGAAGCTGATCGCCCTGATTTATTTGTTAACCAGCGTCCAGCGTAAGTCCCGCTGGCGCCAACGCGACCGTACGCGACTTTACCGGATTGTGGAGGTCGTCGGCCGGTGGTCGATGGTCGATATTTTTGTCGTAACCATTCTGGTGGCCCTGGTGCATCTGGGCGGTTTGGCCACCATTCATGCCGGGCCCGGAGCGCTTTTTTTCGGTGCGGTGGTGGTGATCACCATGTTCGCTGCCATGGGTTTTGATCCCCGGCTGATCTGGGACGCAGAGGAGGTTGAACATGAGTGATGAAAGAAAGGAAAGGTCTGAGTTAAAAGGGTTGCCCGAGCCCGAATTGCGGCAGAAAAAACGCGGGATTTCAATCGTCTGGCTGGTGCCGCTGCTGGCGCTGGCAGTCGGCGGCTGGCTGGTTTATAAAGCCATTACCGAAAAAGGGCCGACCATTACCATTACCTTCAAATCGGCCGCGGGGCTGGAAGCCGGCAAAACCAAGATCAAGTACAAAGACGTCGAGCTGGGCCAGGTGGTTTCCATCGATTTGGACGAAAATCTCTCGGAAGTGATCCTGAAAGCCGAGCTGGTGAAAAAGGCTGAAAATTTTATTTCACAAAACACGCGCTTCTGGGTTGTACGGGCCCGGGTTTCGGCCGGCAGCGTTACCGGGCTGGGCACACTTTTTTCGGGAGCCTACATCGGTTTGGATCCGGGTGCGCCCGGCCAGTTGGCCACCCATTTCACGGGCTTGGAGATTCCACCCGTGGTGACCACCGATCTGCCGGGCAGCCATTTCCAGTTGCGGTCGGCGAGCCTGGGTTCGCTGAACATCGGCGACCTGGTGTATTTTCGGCGGATCGAGGTCGGACGAATCGTCAGCTACAAACTGGATGAAGACGGGCAGGCGGTGACCATCAAGATATTCATCCACGATCCCCATCACGAGCTGGTTCGCAAAAACACGCGGTTTTGGAATGCCAGCGGTTTGGATTTTTCCATCAGCGCCGACGGTATCCAGGTGAACACGGAATCCTTTATGTCAATTATGGTCGGCGGCATTGCCTTTGACACGCATCCCGATCAGCCCCCGGGCGAGCCGGCTGCGGAGAATGCCGTTTTCGAACTCTTCAAGAACCACGAGAGCACCACTGAAAAAATCTACACCCGCAAAAACCGCTGGCTGCTTTATTTTGACGGTGGTGTCCGGGGGCTTCAAGAGGGGGCGCCGGTGGAATTGCAGGGAATCCAGATCGGCCAGGTGTTGGATGTCAAGCTGGAGTTCGATGTCGAGAAAGATGCTTTCAGGATCCCGGTGCTGATCGAGACTGAGCCGGACCGCATCACGTCTACCGGCAAGATGCCCGAAGGCGCCGAGAATCAGCGAACCATGGATTTCCTGGTGGCCAAAGGCATGCGCGCCCAGCTTAAAACGGGCAGCCTGATCACCGGACAGCTGCTGGTGGCCGTGGACATGTTTCCGGAGGCACCGCCGGCCAAAATCGACTGGGATGGCATCTACCCGGTGCTTCCCACCATACCGACCGCCATGGAAGAGATCACGACCAGCCTGACCCAACTGCTTAATAAACTGGAAAAGGTACCCATCGAGCAGATCGGCAATGAATTGCGCGACACGATTGCCGGGGCCAAACGTCTGATGAATTCACCCGACCTGCAACAATCCGCCACAATATTAAATGAAACCCTCAATGAGGCGCAGAGATTTGTGGCTGCACTGAACAAGAATGTCGCTCCTGAATTGGATGAAGCGGTTTCCAATTTGAATGCCGCCCTGATCCAGGCCCAAAAACTTGCCAGGAGTCTTAACTCCAATGTTGCGCCCCAGGCTGATCGTACCCTCAGGGAGCTTCAATCGGCGGCACGTTCCATCAAGGTCTGGGCCGAGTATCTCGAGCGGCACCCCGAAGCGCTGATCCGCGGTAAAGGTAAATCAAAAAGGAGGTAGCACAGTGAACGTATTTTTATTCCGACCCATGCCCATTGCAATCGTTGTTCTGGCGCTGGCCCTGACGGGCTGCCTGGGTGGCCAATCGCCGCCCACCAATTTTTACCTGCTCAGCCCGATGAGTCCGTCCCCGACCGGGACCAATGTCGAATCTGCAGCGCCCGTTTATATCGGCCTCGAAACCGTGGTTATCGCCGAATACTTGAATCGAAACGAGATTGTGCTTAATCTTGACAATACCGTCTACCAGCTGGCCGAGTTCAATCAGTGGGCCGAGCCTTTAGATGACAACCTGACCCGGGTGCTGGAAACAAACCTGACCCGACTGCTGCACGCAGACTCGATCGAAATTTTTATGGCCTCGCAAAGCTCGATTCTCCTGGACTACCGGCTGGAGATCGACGTGCTGCGTCTGGACGGCAACCTGGCCGATAATGTGACCCTGGTGGTTCAATGGGCGCTTTTGGAAGCCGAGGAAGATGAGCTGATACTGCTGCAGCGATCTCAATACGAAGAACCGGCTGCCGATGAAACCGTGAGGTCACTGGTATTGGCACAAAGCCGGACCGTCGATAAGTTGAGCCGGGACATCGCCGCGGCGGTTAGGCAAGCTTTGGCGAAGTGAGGGAGGGCAGGGGGCAGAGGACAGATGACAGATATCAGGAGATAGAAGTTGGGAAGTTGAGAAGGTGAGAAGGTCGGAGGGCAGGGGTGTTCGATTGGGGATTTCGGAATGCGGATTGCGGATTGCGGATTGAAAGGTGCAAGGAGATCTGAGGACTTAATTTGGGGAAAGAGCTCAGGGCTGAAAGCTCAAAGGAAAACCGCCAGAAGACTTTGACTTCGATTTTAGCTCAATCGTAGGTTGGGTTGTTCCGCCGCAGGCGGAGAAACCCAGCACGTTGTATTCGACCCGATCAATTTCAGCATTAAATTTCTATACAGGTCCGAATTGGATTTTTGAAACCGCTTCCTACAAACGCCTGGAAAAGAAAAGCCGCACAATGCCCGGCGACCGGGATGTACTGAGCTATTAGACAGTTACCACAAATCTTCAATCTTCATTAATGAAGGTTTAGTAAAAAATCGAGTTTAAGCATTATTCTGGATTCCCGCCTTCGCGCATAGGCGCTAACTTCAGGATATTTGATCGGGTTTACTATGAATAATGCTCAACTGACTTCGGCTTGCGTTAATCGGATATCAATGTAGTGGCGGGGTTTATCCCCGCCTGGAACGAGCAAAATGCGTGGACAGCGGCGTCAAGCGCCGTTGAGGCGGGGATAAACCCCGCCACTACATTTTTGCCAGGTCTATAGACCAATGCTAAAGTTGACGCGCATGCGCCTTCGCGGTAATTACAATAAACGACTTAATATCAGATAGATATAACTCACATCATGCCCGCGAAGGCGGGTATCCAGGCGTTACAAAGACTTTTTACGATTTCATCAATTATCAATTCCCCGAACTAGCGGGATCACCGTTGCGCGGCGGCCGGCTCTTCCGGATTAGGTTAATGCGATTAAGGAAAACCGTATGCTCAAATCGAGAATCTACATAGTTCTCCTAACCCTAATGTTTATTTTGACTGCCGCAATGACGGAGACGGCAGTCGATGAGCTGAAGATCGTTTACAGCCCGGGGGCGGCGCCGCTTAAGTTTGAAGATGCAAATTTGCGGCCGGCCGGGCTGTTGCCGGACCTATGGCGGCGGTGGGCTCAAAAAACAGGCCGCAAAGTTGAATTCGTCAGGGCGGCGTCTTCCGAGGAAGCGCTGCAGCTTCTCAAAGACGGCCAGGTCGATCTGCATGCCGGTCTTTTCCGAACGCCGGAGGGTGAGACATTCTTAGATTATTCGGAACCGCTGTTGGCGCTCGATTATCATATCTTTACTCACCCGTCGGTTTATCCGATCAAGTCGCTGGAAAAAACCGCAGGCCTTTTGGTCGGCATCCAGCAAGGCGGTTTTACTGAAAAATTTGTACGCGCCAGAGTGGCGGCCAAGCGCATTGTCGTCTATGAGCGTTTCCAGGAACTTTTCCGGGCCGCTCTGGAGGGCGAAATAAAGGTCTTCGTCGCAACCGAGCTTAGCCTGCTGCACTTTCTTAAAGAAAATTTCCAGGTCAACATATTTGAGCATCACGCGGATCGTCCCCTATTTTCTCAAGTCTATTACACCGCAGCCCGCCAGGGAAATCCGGCGCTGATTCAACAGGTCAATGATGGATTCGAATCCATTGGCAGCCGGGAAAGAAAGCAGCTGGAAAATCGATGGATTGAAAATAGCTTTATTGATACCCCCAAAGCATCGATGGCTGCGCTGCCGGAAAAGAAAATGATCGCCTTGACCGAGGCGGAAAGGCAGTGGCTGAAGACCCACCAAAAAATTGTTGTCGGGGGCGAGACGGATTGGGCACCCTTCGATTTTGTGGATGAAACCGGCAATTACGCCGGTTTGGCCAATGATTACCTGAAAATCATCGGCAAAAAACTGGGCATCGAGGTTGAAATGCTAACCGGCCCATCCTGGGATGAGCTGCTGGCCATGCTGCGCCGCCGGGTGATCGATGTCCTGCCGGCCATCTATCATTCCGCGGAGCGGGAAGCCTTTATGCATTTCACCGACCCCTATCTCAAGTTAACCGAATTTATCTTTACGCGCAGCAGCAATCAAGATATTCACAGTATGTTTGACCTGCAGGATAAAACCATCGTCGTTGTCAAAGGCTATACCATTGAAGCCGAACTGCGATCAAATTATCCGGCCTATGATTTGATAACGGCGCCCACGATTCAGGCTGCACTGAAAAAACTCGTAATCGGAGAAGCGGATGCGTTTATCGGCGATATCATTTCCACCTCCTTCAATATCAAGGAACTTTTGCTGGTGGGCATCAGGCCCGCGGTGGCCGTCCCCTTTCAGGGACCCAGTGTTCACATGGCGGTTCGCAAAGATTGGCCGGTTTTAGCAAATCTGATCAATAAAGCGCTCAAGGCCATGCCGGTTGGCGAACACGATGCCATCCGGAACCAATGGATTGCTTTTGCCGAGAAAAAAATCGAGCAAAGCCGTCCAAAGATCACCCTGACGGCCGAGGAACAGGCCTGGATCAACCGGCACCCCGTGATCCGGGTGCACAACGAAAAGGACTGGCCGCCGTTCAACTACTTTGAATACGGCCGCCCCCGGGGCCTGTCCATCGATTACATGGGTCTGATGGCTGAAAAGCTGGGCATCGAGGTCGAGTACGTCACCGGCCCCAGCTGGAACGATTTTTTGGGAATGGTCAAACGCAAAGAGCTGGACGTGATGCTCAACATCGTGAAAACCGAGGATCGCCAAAAGTACCTTCTGTATACGGAGCCGTACGTCAAAAACCCCAATGTTGTCGTCAGCTATGAGGCAAACGCCTATGAAAGCATCGAAGAACTCTTCGGAAAAACGGTGGCCTTTCCCAAGGGCTTTTTCTACGAGGAAGTGCTGACCAAATCCTTTCCCCGGATCAAGCGTTTAGCGGTGGAAGACACCCTGGCCAGCCTCAAGGCCGTGGTTTTTGGCAAGGCCGAAGCTGCCCTGGGCGAGGCGGCCGTGATTCGAACCCTGATCAACAAAAATATGCTTTCGGGCCTTCGGATTTCAGGTGAAGTGAAACTCGGCAATCCCGACCTGACGAATCTGCGGCTTGCCGTGCGGGACGACTGGCCGCTGCTGCAATCCGCGTTGATGAGGGCCATGGCCGCCGTGACCCCCCGGGAGATGAACCGCATCCGGCAAAAGTGGCTGGCGGTCGATAACCGGCAGCCCGAGGGGTCGGCCATCTCCACGCCGGATGCCACGGCCGGAACCCTAAAAATTCAACTGTCCGCCGAAGAGAGAGCCTGGCTGGCTGAGCACCCCGCAATCCGTTTTACGGGAGATCCTGACTGGCTGCCCCAGGAGGCGTTTACCAGCGACGGGCGGTATGTCGGGATCGTGGCGGATATTCTCGGCCTGATCGGGGCCCGACTCGGCATCGTTTTCGAGCGCGTCCCGGTTAAGACCTGGAATGAGGCCGTGCGCCTGGCGGAAACGGCCGGGGTCGATATCCTGTCCGAGACCACGAGCTCGGGGCGGGAAACCCTGACTTTCACTGATTCCTACCTTGATTTCCCGGTCGTGATCATGGCCGGACAAGGGACCGGACCCATCGCAGACCCCGGCGAGCTCAAAGGCCGGCGCGTGGCGGTGGTCAAAGACTATGGCTACGTGGTCCCCTTTCGCCGGCAGTTTCCGGACCTGGACTACGTGACCGTGGACACGGTTCGCGACGGTCTGATGCGTTTGTCGGCCGGTGACGTCGATGCCTTCATTTCCGCCGCCTCGACGGCATTTTATTTGATGTCCGAGCTGGGGCTGACGAATCTGAAAGTCGTCGGACAAACGGACCTTTCCCTCGATCTGGGATTTGGCGTCCGCAAGGATATGCCGCAGCTTGTCAGTATTCTCAACAAAGCCCTGGCCAGCATTACCGAGGAAGAGAAGTTCAGCATTCGCCAGAAATGGGTCCCTGTCATCGAAACATCCGCGGCCCAGACCACCGTCCCGATTTCCTATGGCCGTTTGATTGCATATGGGCTGGCGGTTTTTCTGGTGCTGAGTCTGCTGACCTGGATTCTCATCAAAGTTGCCCGAAAAGAGCAGCTTGCCGTGAGTTTCGGATCGCGTTGGTTTCGGGGCCTCGTCCTGGCCGGTTTGAGTTTTTTCGTTATCGTTGTCTGCCTGCTGGGCTGGTATACGTTGGATGAGAATAGGGAACAATCCCTGACCGCCGTGGGCGAAGATCTCAGCGAAACCCTCATCACCGCGAATGACCGGCTCAGCTTTTGGGTCGAGAAAAGAATATCCTCACTCATACTGCTGGGACGCGACCCGGATCTGGTGACGCTGGTCAAACGCCTGCTGGCCGTCACCCCCGACCGCGATAGCCTGTTGGCCTCCGATGCCTTGCGGGATGTCCGTGATTTTTTCAAAAACAACAGGGATGTCTTTTTCAATTCAGGCTTTTTTGTCATCAACGCGGATGATATCAGCATCGGGTCCATGCGGGATGCCAATATCGGGACTCCCAATCTTATTGCACTTCAGAGACCGGATATGCTGCGGCGGGCATTTGCCGGCCAGGCCATGTTCGTGCCCCCCATGGAATCCGACGTTCCCCTGGGCGAAGCGCCCCGGGCAGACGGGGCCCGCAATCCATCTACCAAGTTCTTCATGGGGCCCATCCGGGGTCCCAGTGGACAGATCATTGCGGTGGTGACCCTGCGGGTGGATCCTACGCGGGACTTCTCGCAGCTCCTGGCCCCTTCTACAACCCACCAGACCGGTGAAACTTACGCCTTTAGCGAGCAGGGCGAAATGCTCTCGGCAAGTCGGTTTGACGGCCTCCTGCGCCGCATCGGACTGATCGGCGAAGATCAACAAAGTGCATTGAACGTTGCCATTCGCGATCCGGGTGTCAACCTGGCGGCCGGCCAGCGATCCCAAATCGAAAGATCCCGGCAGCCTTTAACCCGGATGGCATCCCGGGCCATTGAATTAAAGGCGAACATGGCCGGGGCGGGTCAAACCACCGGGCACTCGAAAATCGAGATCGATATTACCGGCTACCGGGATTATCGCGGAGTGCCCGTCTTCGGCGCCTGGATCTGGAACGCCGAGCTGGGATTCGGCCTGGCGACGGAAATCGATGTGACCGAAGCCATGGCCGACTATTATCAGTTGCGAAGAACGGTTTTTTGGGTTTTGGGACTTACCCTGGTGATTGCGGTGGGTGCGGTACTGCTGGTGCTGCTTCTGGGCGAACGTACCAGCCATGCGCTGATGAAGGCGCGGGACAACCTGGAAGCAACGGTTGACGCGCGGACCGCCGAACTGCAGGAAAATCAGAAGCAGCTCGAGGCAGCCGTGGAGCGCTCCAGCCTGATTCTGGATTCAGCGGGGGAGGGAATCTTTGGCGTCGACCTGAAAGGAAAAGTGGGATTCATCAATCCGGCCGCCAATCGAATGCTGGGGTACGGGCCGGATGAACTCATCGGCCAGGCCGTTCATGAGAAAATTCACCACTCCCACGAGAATGGCAGCCGCTATCCCAAAGAAACGTGCCCGATGTACCGGACCTATGTCGAAGGCGTCAGCCGCCACATAAACGACGAGGTGCTCTGGCGCAAGGACGGCACGCCGTTTCCGGTGGAATACACCAGCATGCCGGTAAGAAAGGACGGCCAGGTCGTTGGTGCCGTCGTCACTTTCATGGACATCACCGAGCGCAAGAAAATGGAAACCGACCTGCTGGCTGAGCGTGAACGGCTGCAGAAAATCCTGGACACCAGTCCGGTCGGTGTCGGCATATCCACCGAGGGCGTTGTTCGTTTCGCCAATCCGCGTTTTGGCGAACTTTTTAATCGCAAGGAAGGCGAGGCGGCGCAGGAGGCCTACGTCGATCCGCAAGACCGGGAATACATCGTGGAAGAACTCGAAAAAACCGGAATCGTTCGCGATTTTGAGTTGCAGACCTACGGCCGCAATCGGGAGGTCCGGGACACCCTGGCCACATTTATCCGCACTGAATATGAAGGCCAGACAGGGATTCTTTCCTGGATGGTGGACCTGGGTGGACTGAAAGAAGTTGAACGGGAGCTGAAAGCCAAATTCGATGAATTGGCACGCTTCCGGCGGATGGCCATCGGCCGCGAGCTGAAGATGATCGAACTGAAAAAGGAAATCAATGAACTGTTGCAGGCAACCGGTCATTCAGAAAAATACAAGATACATTGAGGAATTGGGGAATTGGGGAATTGAGGGATTGGGGAATTGAGGGATTAACGGATAAAAACAACAGTATAAATCAGATAAAATTCCTTCAAATCCCAAATCCCTGAATTCCTAAATCCCTCAATGTCTTCGCCACCAAGGCACGAAGTTTAATAACAATTAACCCGGCTATCTAAAAAGCCCAAGTACAACGCATCTATTTTAGATATGTTGGCACTGCTACGATTAAAATAAAAAAGATAGAGCGAAGCGATTCAACAAATCTTCAATCTTCAATCTTCAATCTTCAATTCCCCGGTATTGCGGGATCACCGCTACGCGGCGACCGGCTTGCCGGACTGGGAAATGTAAATGAGAAAAATAAGCGACACCATCTGCCGACCAACGCCTTATTGGCTGGTAACGCGCAGCCTGCTTGCCGGCGGCCTTGCCTTTCTATTGATGATGACGACTTTTTCAGTCAAGGCTGAAAAGGCGTGGTATCCGGTGGAAGTCGACGTGTGGACGCCGCCGTTTAATGACCAGCGCCAGCGGGAGCAGAAGCGATATATCCCACTGGACAAGGCCCAAAAAAAATGGCGTCTCCACGTCTTTATTCCCCACCTGAAAGATGACTACTGGCTGGGGGTCAACTTCGGGCTGATCGACGAGGCCCGCCGCCTCGGCATCAGCCTCTCGATTTACGAGGCCGGCGGCTACGAGCAGCTTGATGTTCAGCGCCGTCAGATCGAGAAAAGCCTCAGGGAGAATCCGGACGGTTTGATCATCGGGGCCATTTCACTGGATGGCCTTAGCGACCTCATCAAAAAGGCCACTGAAAAGGGGATTCCCGTGCTGGATCTGATCAACGGCATCTCCTCGCCGGACATTGCGGCCCGGTCCGCCGTGTCTTTCTGGGATATGGGCTACGAGGCCGGCCGTTACCTGCGTCGCCTGCAGAAAAGCAGGGGGCAGCCGATAAAAGTGGCCTGGTTTCCCGGGCCCCGGGGGGCTGGTTGGGTTGAAGCCGGTGATGCCGGTCTGCGTGAGGCCGTCACGGGCAGCGCAATCGAAGTCCTGGACACTCGTTACGGCGACACCGGCAGCGCGGCCCAGGCCAAGCTGGTTGAGGCCGCACTCAGCCGCTATGGCGACGATCTTGATTTTATCGTGGGCACCGCCGTCACCGCTGAAGCGGCCGTAAAGATTCTGCGCCGACAAGGACTGGCGCGCAGGATAAGCATTTTGTCGTATTATTTCAGTCCGGGAATCCAGCGCGGCATCCGCCGGGGAGACATCACCGCCGCACCCAGCGACCTGACGGTGCTGCAGGCGCGCATTGCGGTGGACGTCATGACAAGGATCCTCGAGAAAAGAGATTACTATAGGCACGTGGCACCCAAGGTGACGGTGGTGGATCGTGACAATATCCGCAGCTGGGATACATCGACGACCCTTGCACCGCGGGGGTTCAGGCCGATATTCAGTGTAAATGAGTAAAAGAAGGTGTCAGGATGAATTCGACTTTTTACGAGTTCATCACTTTTTGAATTAAGAATTTTTTTCGGTCATTCTGGATATAGCAAGGCAATCCCATATGCGAGTTACCATAACCTGGACATTACTGATCCTTCTGGCCGCTGGCGGCATCACCGGATCCTATGCATTGAGTGAAAAATTCCGCGCCGATGCCGTGGAAGCCTGGAAAGCGGAGACCGCCCAGGCCGGCCGCTGGCTTTCCGGAACCGTCCTGGGATGGCTGGAGGAAAGTTATGCCCCGTTGTCCGGCCTGGCCATCCTTTTCGAAAATTCGCGTGAGGTCACCGAAGCCGAGTTTCTGGGTGCCACGGATGCCCTGGAGGCCCGGGCCACCGCTTTTTTCCTCGACGCCAAGGCCATCGCACGCCCGCGGGCGGACGGCGATCTATGGACCATCGAATTCTCCAATGATCCCCTGGGGCCAATGTCGCCGGACACGCCCTTGAGCAAATACCCGCTGATCCTTGAAACCATCACGGTCGCCGCCGACCAGCCGGACCAGATCATGCTGGGTTCGCCGTTTTCCGACGAGGCGGGGACGCGCTACTCACCGGTGGCCCTGGCTATTCAGGATGTTCGCGGTCCGCTGGTCGTCATCGGTCTGGTCAACTACGAAGCCATTGTCAAGGGATTGTTCGATATCCACCAACTGGATGGATTGCAGCTTCAAATCCAGGGCCGTTTCAAGGAGGTGGGTGGCCCCGGACCTCTGCGCGAGGTTATCGGCAGCCCCTTGGCGGATGCTCTGCAAACGGTAACGACCCGGACCGTCAGCGCCGGGGCCGATCTGTCGATCACCTGGTATTTCAGCAGGCGCTTCAGCCAAGGACCCCGGGAAGAACTGGCTAATTTTGCGTTCTTGGGAGGGATCGGCGGCACCATCCTGCTGGTGTTGTTTTTCGGCTTTTTGCTGCAGCGAAATCGAATCATCAGCCAAAAAGTCGAGGAAGCCACCGATGAGTTGGCGGAAAGCCGTCAGCGTCTTGATCTGGCCCTGGCTTCCTCCGGTATCGGAACCTGGGATCGAAATATAGAAAATGACGCCATTTTCTGGGACGACGCCCAACACAGGATTATGGGCACCGATTCGGCCGCAGGCAAACTCGATTGGGCGGGTTTCACCAAGCTCATTCATCCACAAGACGTCCGGCAGTTCGAGTCCGAAATAAATGCGGCCCTGGCGGGAGATCAGGATTATGTCAGCGAGTTTCGTTTTTTGAGACCGAATGGAGAGGTTCGCACCCTCGAGGCGCGCGGGCATGTCATCCGAGATGCCGCGGGTCGGCCCCTGCGGATGATCGGCACCGGCATGGACATCACCGAACGCAAACAGGCCGAGGAGGAGCTGAAAAAACTCTCTCAGGCGATCGAACAGAGTCCGGCTTCGGTGGTGATCACCAACCTCAAGGGAACCATCGAATATGTCAACTCCAAGTTTTGTGAAGTCACCGGATACACCTTCGAGGAAGCCATCGGACAAAACCCCCGGGTCCTCAAATCCGGCCATACGCCGAACAACGTCTACCGGAAACTCTGGCAGACCATCAACGCCGGGGACGAATGGCGCGGTGAGTTTCGCAATAAAAAGAAGGACGGCGAGCTTTACTGGGAATCCGCCACCATATCGCCGCTTAAGTCCGCCGACGGCTCAATCGCACATTATCTGGCCGTCAAGGAAGATATCACCGAACGCAAAAAAATGGAGGAAAGCCTGAGGGAAAAGGAGGCGCGCTTTCGGGGCTATTTCGAGCACAGCCAGGTCGGGATGGCGGTCACCTCACCGACCAAAGGCTGGATTGAGGTCAATGATCTATTGCAGAGAATGTTGGGCTACTCGCTGGCGGAGTTGGGTTCCCTGACCTGGGCCGATCTGACCCATCCCGACGACCTTGAAGCCGATGTAACGCAATTCGAGCGCATGCTGGCCGGTGAGATCGACAACTACGCCCTTGACAAGCGCTTTATCCGCAAGGATGGAGAGATTGTCTATACCAATCTGACCGTGGCCTGCATCTGGGATGAAACGGGAGATGTCATCTATATCCTGGCCTCATTTCAGGATATTACCGAGCGCCAAAAAATGGACAACGATTTGCATGAGCGGATCGAAGAACTGGATGCAGCCCAATCGGCCATGCTCAATATGATGGAGGACCTGGAAGAGGAAAAGGCCAAGGCCCAGGAGGCCACCCGGGCCAAGAGCGATTTTCTGGCCAACATGAGCCATGAGATCCGCACCCCCATGAACGCGGTCATCGGGATGGCCCATCTGGCGCTAAAGACCGAGCTGACACCCAAACAGCAGGATTATTTGAATAAAATCCAATCCTCTGCCAATTCGCTGTTGGGGATTATCAACGACATCCTGGATTTTTCCAAAATCGAGGCCGGCAAGCTGGATATGGAAGCTGTGGAGTTCGATCTGCTGGAAACCCTGGACAACGTCGCCAACGTGATCACCGTCAAGGCCCAGGAAAAGGAAAATCTGGAGGTGTTGTTTTACCTCGATTCCCAAGTGCCCAATTTTCTGGTCGGAGATTCCCTGAGGCTCAATCAGATCCTGATCAACCTTGGCAACAACGCGGTCAAATTCACCGAGCACGGTGAGATCGTACTCAGCGCCAGGGTAGATCAACGGTCGAATGACAAGGTTACCCTTCAGTTTTCGGTACGGGATACGGGCATCGGCATGTCCGTGGAGCAGCAGGCCAAATTATTCCAGGCCTTTTCCCAGGCCGACACCTCGACTACCAGAAAATACGGCGGCACCGGGTTGGGGTTGACCATCAGCAAACGGCTGGTGAATTTGATGGGCGGCGAAATCTGGATTGAAAGCGAAGCCGGGCAGGGCACCACCTTCCATTTTTCGGCCGAATTCGGCCTGGGAAAGGAGACGGTCAAAAAACGCTTTGAGCCATCGCCGGACCTCAGGGACCTGAAAACGCTGGTCGTGGATGACAACGCCACTTCCCGTGAAATTTTGCAGGATATCCTGGAGTCGTTTTCCTTTGAAGTCTACTTGGCGGCCTCCGGAAAAGAGGCCCTCGCAGAAATTGAAAAGGCCGACAGCGATAAACCGTTTGAGCTGGTGATCATGGACTGGAAAATGCCGGGCATGGACGGTATCGAAGCTTCCCGCAAAATCAAAAACCACCGGAATTTGACGAAAATACCCGCCATCGTCCTGGTGACGGCCTACGGCCGGGAAGAAACCATGCGCCAGGCCGATGAAATCGGTTTGGATGGGTTTCTGCTCAAACCGGTAAACTCTTCGGTGATGTTTGATGCCATCATGCAGGCCCTGGGACATGAGGTCCAAAATGTGTTTCGGGCCGGCCGCAAAAAAGGTCCCAGCGCCGAAAATTTCAGCACGATTGCCGGGGCCCAGATTCTGCTGGTGGAGGACAATGAGATCAACCAGCAGGTGGCCCGTGAAATTCTTGAAAATGCCGGGCTGCGTGTCACGCTGGCCAATGACGGACAGCAAGGCCTCGACGCTGCCATGCAATATCGATACGACGCCATCCTGATGGATATTCAAATGCCGGTGATGGATGGGCACACTGCTGCGCGTAAGATACGGGAGTGGGAAGAAGAGCAGCTCATAGCTCATAGCTCAAAGCTCATAGTAGAGGACAGAGGTCAGAAGACAGAGGACAGAGGGCAGAACCTAGAATTCGGAAGTGGGAATGTGGAAGTCGGAAGAGAAAGAGAAGAAGGTGAGAAGGTGAGAAGGTGGGAAGGTGAGATGAAATCCGATATCCAGCATCCAGTACCGAATACCGAATACCGAATACCGATCATAGCTATGACCGCCCATGCCATGGCCGGGGATGAAGTAAAGAGTTTGGAAGCGGGGATGAATGATCATGTTACCAAGCCCATCGATCCGGACAAACTGTTCGCCACGCTCCAGAAGTGGATTCGGCCGGCATCCGAGCGGGCCGACGGCCGGAAACCGCCATTACCTGATGCAATTCCGGAATCGGAACCTACCCCGCCGGCCGAAGACGGCCTGCCGGAATCACTGCCGGGATTTGACCTCGAGGCCGGGTTAAAGCGCCTGGGGGGCAACCAGCGCCTTTACCGCAAGCTGTTGCTGGATTTCGGGGCCAACTATGGTGATTTTGCCGGTCAGATCAATAATGCATTGGCCGCGGAGGATTTTGATCAGGCCCACAGTCTGGTGCACAATATTAAAGGCCTGGCCGGCAACCTGGAAGCCGGCGACCTGCAGGCGGCGGCCGTGGCAATGGAAAAGCTTGTTAAAGGACAAAGCCCAAAGGCCGGCTCAGATGAGGAATTGAGCCGGACATTCGCGCAACTGGAAATAGCCATCAATCAAGCCCTGGAAGCCGTCCAAACATTAGGGCTGCCGGTTGAAGCGAAAAGCCCTGAACCCTCCGACGATTGGCGGGCAGATTTACCGGCAGAGCAGGTTAAAGAAATCGCTGATAAAATCAAAGCTGCGGCCGACATGGGGGATGTCATGCAAATCGCATCCATTGCCGAAGAGTTGAAGGCCGCCACGCCTGCCATGACGCCTTTCAGTGAGGAATTAATCCGCCTGGCCGATGATTTCGACCTCGATGGCATTCAAAGTTTTATGAACGAGTTTGACCGCTGAACCAATTGGAATGACGAATGTCGAATGTCGATTGACGAATGGCGGAATCGCTTCGCTCAGTCGATTTAAAATAGATAGAATACATTATTCGACGTTCGATGTTGGACGTTCAGTGTTCGATGTTCGACGTTGATTAATCTTTTTTGATCAGGCTGGCCGTCTTTTTGGCCAGAGGCAGTCGCTCTTGTGAAACTATGTGAAAATTTAAAAACGAACCGCAGAATATCGAACAAGAAATATCGAATGATGAAGTGTGGAATCGCTTCGCTCTGACTATTTTAAATAATTTTAAATGGATAGAATACCTTACTTCGACATTCATGATTCCTTGTTCGATATTCGATATTCGCTTTTTAAAGGTTTCTTTCACGAATGTAGTGGCGGGGTTTATCCCATAGCCGTCAGGCTAATATTCCCATCAGCACCTTGGACATGACTAAATCGCCATATATTCACGATCTAAACAAAATAGCATACGTTGCATCGAATTCGGCTCTTTACGTCGTTTTTCCAATATG
>Ga0209339_1000159_pt1 | contig 26002 bp, 6 predicted proteins | sample OlaalgELextract3_FD_187376 | JGI IMG/M metagenome (GOLD analysis project Ga0209339, IMG submission 187376) | Olavius algarvensis symbiont microbial communities from Tuscany, Italy - Type A ELBA extract 3 (SPAdes) (version 2) | ecosystem: Host-associated > Annelida > Digestive system >... | reverse complement strand
TGGGAGAGGTGTAGAACGTAGGGTACCAGAGATGAGACGCATGGTAGAGTTCAACTGTACATCGACCCGACTTGTGTGAGCAGAGCGTGACCAGACTGGGGCACAGTACTCTGCTGCTAGCGCCAGAGCAGATGACTGCAGAGTGTTGGCGCTGGTGCCCCAGGTGGAACCGGCTAGCTTCATCAGCATGTGATCGTTAGTTAACTGATATATTAAGCGTGATGTACATACTTATGTGAAGATGGATAGTAGCCAACAATAGGACTGTTGACAGTTGAGTTGACTGTTGACTATAAGATGATAATGGGGATGTCGCATATAGTTTATATGATTATATTATTTATTATTACATGTTAACTACCTGTCATTGCTACTTTGCTGATGTTTTCAAAAATCTGCAATAAAAAGCTGCTGTAAATGAGTAAGTAATGAGTCGTAAGTGCCTTCAAAGTAGAAATATATCAGCAGCTTATGAGTGCCTTAAACGTCTGTCTGATTGACCAAATTTTTTAGGCTTTTAATTAGAAATTATGGGTATCATTAAAAATAATAAGATTAATTTGTATTCATGATTAAAGAGTTTAATCGTGATCAATTAATTAACAAGTTAATCTTTTTTTAACTGAGATTAATGCACAGATGACACAGATGACTCACAAAAGTAAAATGATAATTTGTTATATTATTACTTTTCTGCATGCTGTTGATGTGTGCTTAGTGCTTTGACGCTGGTGGCTGGGCATCAGGCAGGGCATGTGGCCTGCAAAAATACGACTTACGCAATCAAATAGTTTCATTGGCGACCTTCGGGAGGTTCAGCCTTACCTGTTGTGGGCATAGGAATAGATTGGTTGAGGACAGCCGAGTGACAGTACTGATGCTTTACAAGTATCATAACCTTTTGAGAAGTGTTTTTGGAAGGATTGCACAATGAGTTGGTAACTAAAATTGTTTGCAGGAGATCGACTAACATGACAAAGTCGTCATCAAAAGAAGCTGTCGAAGGGAAGGCGAGCAATAGCAGCAAGAGAGATGCAAGAAGTCAGCGTGCTGAAATTCTGCATGCTCTCGGAAAAAGTACAACAGAATCTGATGTCACTGAAGGTTGGGATCAGTTTTGCAGTTTGATTATAATTATTGTTGCTATTTACTCATATGTCACTGCTTAACTTTAGCAAATGTAAACTGTTCATTTAGAAAGCTTGTAGTAAAAGTTTATTTGTGGCACATTCTGTGTAGTGAAAGTGAAGTTTACAATCTACATAAATCGAGAAAAAGTGATAAAACAAGAAAAAGTGATGTTGATAAAATAAACGTCTTAGGCCTAACATGTATTGTTGATGACATTTGACTGTTAGAGCACATTTATAGGCATACATTAGTGGTCACTACAAGTACTCCTTATTGTCTGCCGTGTGTCATCTGTCTGATATCTGTCTGTAAGCAATTTTTGCACGAAGGCATTTTCCAATTTTGATGAAGTTTGGGTGTTTATTGGTATTTTGATCTAGCTGTGCAAAATGCAAATTGTTCCACTAACTCCCCTAGTTCCTATAAAATTTAACAAAAAAAGCCATTGTGGGGTTGTTCACCAACTTTGTGTTGCTTGCACTTGCAAATGAAAGCATGTATGAAAAATCTCTTGAGGATCGTTCGTGCATCAACTTTGTGAGGAATATGGCCAGAAAATTTTTGCTATCGAATAAAAAATGTAGGAGAGGTTTGGCGTGTTGGTATATGACATTAATTGTTTTATGTTTCTCAAACAATTGCCAGATGATGCCACTACAGACAGACACACAACAGACAATTAGGGTGCATGCGGTGACCTTGACAGTTACTTGCTAGATTAATACTTATGGAGACTGCTCAGTGCTATGTTGCGTAGAGCAGCAGTGAATGACACCAAAGTTGTTTACAGTCTGTGCTAATTAGGGGGGGGGGGATATGGTGGACCACACATCTGACAATAATTTCAATAGTGCAATATTTTTATTGTTTTTTGGTTGTCTGTAGGAACTCAGCCTGCTGCCTCAGTGACGGTAGTGAAGCGACGGAAACGACGGATTCCTGCTGTGCACGATATGATGGAACCTAAATTAGTTCAGTCACTGAGCTCTGATGACTATGCTTCTTCAGCTGCAGATATTTCGAGTTCTTCATCATCAAATGAAGATAACACTGATGCAGTATGTAGGCAGCATAATGTCAGAAAAGAGATGCCGTCTGACCATGACAATGCCTCTGTTTTCTGGATTCCTAGTACAATGCCATTAGGCGATGGGTTTGTGACCACTATTGATTCAAAGGATTCACCCACAAATGCTCATCCACTGTTTAATGCACGCAATCTACGCTTCAGATGTCACAGTCTTGACGTTTGGAACAACATGAATGACATGGCAGATGCTTCACTCAAAAATGATGAATCTTCAGAGGCTAACAGTCCTGTGGCAGCAGATTCAGAACAGAAATTTTCAGCTGTGGAGTGCACTGTTAACATTAAGTTTCCGCAAAACCCGGTGCTGTCCCACACACCTGCTTCTTCACAGAACTTGTTCTCTGCATTAACAGCAGTAGCAACACATTCACAGGATGTCCTGCTGATGACTGAACAAGTTAGTGGTAACACTCTTTCGAGCATTTCGTCAAAAGAAGACTGGTGTGTGCATAATTCTGTGTGTGCTGAATTCGATGCAGATACTGCTGCCCATTTTTGTGCTGAGCTGCTGCCATCCAGCAGCATAGCAACAGATATATCAAGTGATAACAGTTCTTCTCTTTGTCATGAGAGAAGGCCTGGTGCAGCTTCATATGACGTGATTTCTCGCAATGATACTGCACCTGAAAACGGTGCAGTGCAGGAGCTGATGCTATCTGATAACGATGGATTTTGTGATGAGTTGCAGCAAGAGAGAGATTCAAGTGATAATGATCGTGGTTCAGCTGAAGTGCATTGTACAGTACTACAGTTTGCAGAAGTATGTGATCAGGATTCAATTTATCAGAGTGTGTTCTGTCAGTCAGCTCACTCACTGGAGGACTCACACACTTCAGAGGATGAAACCACTTTGACAGTTGGCAATGATAAATTGGTGGAAACTGCTAGAGTTGAAGATGATATTTCTTTAAAACAAAATTTGCAAGTTAATGCCAGTTTGGGTGTTGAAGGCAGTCAGAATGTTCAAGAGGAGTATATACAGAGTGACGGTCATTCAGCATTAGCTTTCTTTGACATATATGATGAAGTGACAGATGAGTTTATTGTGTGTGAAAGTAGTGAAGATGGTGGAAATAATGAAAAGAACTCCGAACAGACAGGTTCCGAGAGTTTGGTGGCTGGTGGCATTGAGAGTAGTGATTCTGATGATGAAGTAGTTTGTGCAACAGATCAAGAAGCTGCAAGGGAGAACCTAATGTCAGTAAATGATCATGAACTCAGGGAAGATGATCTGTCAAACAAGTCTGTGTTTTGTTATCAAAATTGCCAAACAGCATACAGTGGTGGTGATGATTCTGAATTACAAGTTTGCCGACCAAGAATTCACAGCATTAGCCAGTCTGAAACTGATTTTGCACTGTCATGTGAAAGTCGCAACATAGAAGACAGTTCAGTGCCTTACCGTCAGCAGGAAAGTGAAATTGATCATAGCAGTTCTGAAGGAAGAACAACAGATTTGCAAAGAACGAGACTAATGTCTGCTGAAGCTAGTCCACTTATGCAACAGCTGCAGGAAAGAGCATTTCCGGAGTGGCAGAACCACATTGGTGTCACTGACCCAGCTGAAATTGATAATGTTCTTCTCAGCTGTCCACATTGGTCGTCTGATGAGAATAGACATCTTAATGGAGAAAATACAGCTTGTATGGTTATGGAAACAACAGTCAATGACAGTTTATACAAGACAGGTGTCATTGGACTTTCTACAGTTTCACAACCTGTGTGTGGAGTACATGCTAGTCTTGATGACAGTCAGAGTGAAACATGTGAGTTGGGTTTTGCAGAACAGCACTTATCGATGTCTTGTTCAGAACCGGACAGAGAACCACATGCCACTGTGCTACTGCAGGATGATGATGAACAAGTGAGTTTACCAAATGGTGTCAATCACAGCCATACCACAGGTGCTCTTGCAGTGAGTAATGACACCTCGGATCTGCACCGTCAACTACATATGCCAGAAAATATCACATCTTCTGGATGGCAGTCACGTGATGCATTGGAGCAGGAGGAAAATGCAGGTTATCACTATTCAGGTGGACTGTTAGACGTTACTGACAGAGATTTGTTGCATATTCAAGGAGGTGAGGAAGTGGAGTGGTCCATTATGCCATTAGGTGGGAAGGCATCTGAGGATAATACATCAGTTTATTCAAGAGCTGATGTTTGCACACACTGTGATAGCATACAAGTAATAGAGAACTTGCCTGGATCTGTTGTGAAAGAGTCCAGTGCAAATCATGCAGAATGGCACAGTCTGAAGAATACAGATAATTTTTTTTGTGTTGTAGAAGCTAATAGTGTTGTGCAAGAGACAATTCGTGATGCTGGCATGACAGTCTGTTTGGAGCAGCAGCAGCCACTTGCAGATGCAGATAGTACCAATAACCATCTTCCCCTTACATGTGTTTGTGTTGATGTCAGTGAGTCTGAGAAAGGTACTTCAGTATACAATAGACCACAGACTCCAGAGGTTATTTCACATGAACCAGAAATGTTTGTGGAAATTGTTGAAGGTAGTTGCAGTTACAATTCAGTTGTTACTGCACATGAAGAAGAGTCAGTGATTGCAGTGTTGAACATGCATGAGATGCCAAGCAGCAAGTCACAGAACACGTCTACGGATGTGTCAACCAGTCTTGCAGAAATTGAGAAAGGTATGCAGCAGTTGGGAGACACTGTGTTTATTGAACAGGATTACTGGCAGAGAACTTCAGGCACTGATGGCATAGCTGTTTGTATACCAGATGCCACTGCTGACGATGAGTTGCAGATTGGACCTGATGTAGCACAGCAGTCAGTCACAGAACAGATAGATGCCAGAGATGAAAGAATGAGCTCTGAAACTATGTCAGCTACATGTGGCAAGTCTATTAATGTGACAGATGATAATATGATAGGTGATACATGTGCTGCTGATGTGAGTGGTGAGGAAAACAAGCCGATAATTTCCAGTGTTGCAGGACTGGATAACCAGCATTTGTCAGCTTCTGGAACCAATGATTGGTCTGTGAGTATTATGGGAGAAGCTGCTGTTACAATGCAGAATGGAAACAGTGCTGAACTTACTTCAGCTGACAATGTGCATGCTGACAGTTTCAGTGATGGGATGTCATCAGAAACTTTGAGACTGAATGTTAACTTTATTCCAGACCAGTTAACTCCTGATTCTGAAAGCACCAGAAAAACAGTCCTTGAATCACAAGTCACCAGCAGTGAACAAAAAGCAGATAAAGATGAAATACATGTTACTGAAACAAAGAAGCCTTCAGATGTGATTGGGTGTTTTAGAGAAAAGTTTATGGAGCATAGTGGCAGTACAGTTTTGCAGTCATCTTTGCCAATTTCAGAAGCGAGTAATGCATGTGAATTTGAACAGCAGCCATCGAAAAACAGTGAATCATATGATGAGTCATCCATGTCTGAGACAGCTGAAGAAAATCAGATATCTGACAGCGGTACTATTCTGCCATTAGAGAATTCTGTCCATGATGAAAATTCACATTCATGTATTCATTCTTTAGGAATGACTGAAGTTGTTGCAGCAGAAGGTTCAAGTGGTTACTTTGAGGATGTGGTGAATGGTGAATATGGTGCAAACAGTGATTCTGGCACATACCTGGATGTTAAGTTATGCGAACTGGCTGTTGATCATAATGTGAAAGTAGTTAGCAGTTATCCTGAACAGTTCAGTAAGCCATGCATTTCTACTAATGTGGACAACTTTGAAAATGGTGAGACTTCAGAAGAAACTGGGCAGCATGGTACACTTGACAACAAAAAGCAAGTGTTCCCAGCTGATGGCTCATCTGCAGCAGTCACTCCTGGTGGAAGTTCAGTTACATCTGATAACTTGCATGATGTGCCATCTGGTTTCAGTGACATTAATACAAAGGAACCACTGAAAGATAATCATTTGACCAGTGCAGAATCAGAAGCAGTGGCCAGTGGATTTGAGAATGAAACAGTGACTGATTCAGACTCAGGTGCAGTATACAACAACAATGGAAATATCACCAAGTTAGATGCTGTAAATGCGGAGTTCAGAAATCAAGCAGCTGATGGAAATATTGACAGTGGAAAAGAGTCATTTGCAAGTGAAGAAAAGGCTGTGGCTGCTTTTTCCAACTGTGACAGTAATTTGGTGATTGGCACCAAAGTATCTGGTGTTGCTGCAGTGGTAGATAGTCCAGACAATGACCACAAGAGTCCTGAAGCAGATGAATCAGTAGTTAGTGAAATAAGTACTGGTACACAGAGTTTGTTGGATGTGAGTGCTGCTGCTGTAACAGACATTCATGATGCAGCTGAACCTTTGAATACGACATATAGTATGTTGAGAATAGTGATCAGAGATGAGACCAATGAACAGAATGAATTTACCAGCAAACAGCAATCTGCAGGCTCAGCAAATGCATTTGAAGATGATTGTGTGAGAGAAATGATACAGAATTGTGGAGCAGTCAGCAAAACTGGTAATGACAGTAGGCAGAAAGCCATTACTGAGCATGCAGCATTCTCAGGTGAAGAGCTTGATGTCTCTCATAGCAGTAGTGTAAAATGGAGATCGTATCGCCAGTCAGAAATGATTGCTAATTTAGGGGCAGTAAGTGCAGAACTGGTGCTGACTGATACTGTGGAAATGAGTCCTGTTTTAGCTGTGAGTATAGGTGATGCAAGTAAATTTGTTGATAGCAGTTGTGTGAAAGACAGTGATAACTTCAGCACGCAACGTGAGCAACAGCTGTGTGTTACAGAGGGAAATTTGCCGATTGTGACCACAGAATCTTCATTGGAATTGGTAACACCACAGTTATCAGTTCGTGAAGTACGTGATCCATTATTGGATAAGTTGTTGCCACCTGATAATGTTGTTGCCACAGATCACCCATTAATGCAGACAGACAGTGATTCGGTTAACGTTGGTGCTAATAGTGAAGAGAAACCGTGCGAGAATGTGTTGGTGGATGCTGCTACTGCTGCTGGTCATGGTGATGCACAGCACCTACCTATTGCAGATGTTGTATGTGAAAGTGATGAAGATGGTGAGTTGTCAGCCAGCAATCAGTTTACAGTTTCTCAGTTTGTGGCAGAGGTTATAACCAATGCTATTGATTGGTGGGCTGAGCATAATAACACTTGGCAGAATGATACAGAACTGAGAATAATTCCAGAGTCTTTACCACAAAGAGCCATTGCAGACCACCAAGAAGAGCTTGTGAAACAAGATAATGAGAGTGAACATGAAGAAGCTACAGCTGTGTTCCAATCTGCCAGGCTTTGTGATGGTGGCATGACTGATGAATTGTTAAGATGTCCCAAGTTTGATGCCATTGCCAGCAGTGAAGGCCAGTCAGCAATTGCAGTTTTATTCCACACTGCTGAAGGAGTTAATTGCAGTGCAGTTACTGATAATTTAGATGCTGAGAGTTTTGTCACAGTGGATGCGGATGGTAATGTGGCAAGGCAGCTGAAACAGCCGCCAACACACAGTATGGCAGAAAATCATCACTGCCTAGTGGGATCAGTAGAAGTACAACAAAGTCAACTCATGTATGCTGTTGATGATTCACTTGTCACGACTGCAGGTGGTGCAGCAGAATTGCTAGAGGGTATGTCAAGTGTTTACATTACAGAAGAGTCCAGGAAAACTGATGCTGACATGGTAGTGGTTGCTGATGCTACTGATGATAACGCCATTGTGCCTAAGAGCATAACTGGAGTTACTGATGTGCCTGTTATAGCTGACAGTTTAAGAGATGAATGTACAAGCGAATGTCAGTCTGCTACAAGTGATAGTGCTTTGGCAGTAGCCACGATAAAAATCGACAGTGATGATGAGGATGATTCTACTGTGCTGAGTATTACTGAGTCGGGTAAAACTAGTATGGTGCCATCTGTCAGTGTTTGTTACCCACAAAGGGCGGTTGAATTGTTGAACAGTTTAGAAGTCAAATGTATTGCACACAGTGATGTAGCAGAGCAGATACTGGCAGATACTAGCAGATACTGTCAGTCAACTGACAACAACTTGTTCATTGCAAGCACTGACACATTTGATGTAGGTTTAGGTTTTCCAGCAGTTGCAGTAAGTGTGACTGCAGCACTCAGTAATGATGCTGATGTTGCTTCTTCTGTTAACTTTACTGTGTCACAAGGTAAAATAAACAGTACAGAATATGTCATTGTTAGTCCAACAGTGTCTACTATTAGTACATCAGATCAAATAGCAAGCACTTCAGCAGCTGGTGAATTGACAGAGACCGAAGAATACGAGAGTACAAGTGGACAGAATGCTGCGAACTCTGATGTCAGTATTATTGTGACTCCTGAATTGGTTATGCTGCCAAGCAGTAATGTCACTGATGGATTTGGCACTTCTTCGATTACTGGCAACAGTGATGCAGATCCCGGAACAGGTACATCCGACTTGAGAGTGGAAAAGTTAGAAGATGCAAATACCATCAGCACAAGCACTCAGCTATCTGCTGTAGATGGTACTGGTGATAATGGACATGAACAGTTGCCAGCAATGAGCTCTGATGTCACTGATAATGATGAGGATGCTGGAGGTTGCAGCACATGCAAGAGTGAGGCAACAATAACTGCTGCTGCAGTAAATAATGCCAGTACTGTTTGTGCGGATGGTAGCTTCTTCTCTGTTGTAGACAATGGCTTCAATGATAAAAACAGGGATTTAGGTATGTCAGAACTGGAGCCAACACAGGAAAATGCAGTTGTTTCAGAGCAAACTGAATTTAGTGAACTACCAAATAAGCTAGGAGGTGCTGAAGGTCGTATGATTACTGTGACTAGTGATGCACATGGTTCTTCAGTTGGTGAAATTATTTCACCTGATAAGGACACCAATCACCCAGATATTGATAGTGTTACCAAGAAAATGTCTGTACAAGATTACAATCAGAAACATGTAACTGAGAACCAGCAAGACATGACAGTTCAAATTGACTCCTGTCCACCTGTGGACAGACCGTATGTAGAATACAAATGTCAAAGTATTGCTGTTCAAGACAAGGGTGCAACTGATATCCACAGTGCTGTAGTTGCTGTTAAGGAGAAGTTAAATATCGTCACGAAAAGCACTGTGACAGTGGTTGATGGAACTACAAAAGCAAGTGAATTGGGACAGAAATCTCTTCAGGACAGTGTTGCTAATGCTTGTGTGTCTACTGTAGAGCAGTGCACGAGCAACGAAACTTCAAATATTGGAAATTGTGTCTCTGTTGGTGAATCTTCAACAACAAGTGGATTAGAATCCACAGATGGTGACTCAAAAGTCCTTAGTGAAGTTGACAGCAGAACAGTGGCACGAGTAAACAGTGCAGTTGATATGGCAGTTGACAGTATGTCAGAACTACAAGTGTTGGATTCAGCATTGTCTCACGAGAGTCATGTGGCAAATGGATTGTCTTCGACTGCTATTGAGGTTGAAGATGATTTACAGAAGAAATCTGATGACAGTGTGTCCCATGATGATCGTGGTTCAGGGCCTGTTCTGATCTACATTGCTGACAGTCGTTATGACAGTGTTGACGAATTAGCTGTGATGGATAAGTCTGTGAAGAGCAATGCAGCACCAGACAGAACAACAATGACTAAGTCCATTTTCAGTCTGCAAACTACCATTAATTACACTGGTAGTCACAATGTTGTTGCTGGTGCTGCAGATACAGCAGTTATGCAAGATTTGGCAGAGAACATTTCTGATGTTGAAGCAGATGCAAGCCTTCATGTTGCAGTAGGTACCAAAGAAACTGGTGTTGTCCAACAGTGGCAGTCACCGAATAATGTCAGCCCTACTACCAGTCAAGCCACATCAAGTATGGTGTCATCTGTTACAGCATGTGCTGCATTTACTGGTGGAGATGTAAGTAAGACTTCATTGATTGGTGTTGTCGATTTATCTGAACAACCTCCAAGTGCAAATGACAGTAGCCAGGATGATCAGCAGCCTGCTAACAGATTTTTGAACGATATCAGCAGTTGTTATCAGCCAGATACTGTTATTGCCACATCTCTTGGTACTAGTGCAGTTGATGAGCCACAGGTGTCTGCTCAGAATGCCGTATTGTTTTGTCATGGTTCATCATTGTTGCCCTTAACAGAGGCCCAAACTGCATATAAAAGTACTCATTCACTGATGTCTCCACCAAATGAAATTCAGTTTTTTGAGACTGTGAATGCTTCTTTAGGACAGCTGTCAAATACTACATATTTCGATGTCATTACAGTGACTAGTCAGGCGTCCTCTAATAAAAGTGCCAGTTTATGTGGAGAGATTCGTAGAAATGTGTCACTGCTGAAAGAGAAAGATAGTGATGCAGAACAAATGCTGGGACAGAATTTTCAGTGTACAATGGAAGATCACATGAATGGAGCTGCTACATTATATGGTAGTAAACAGGCAGCCACTGCTAGTGCTAGCGATACAGTGTTAGAGGTGGGCCAGAAAATTACTTCTGACTTATCGATAGCTGAAGGAAGCAGCATTATAACAGCTTTGCCTCAGAAACAGAAGATAGATGAAGAATATGATGAAGTGGCTAAAGAAGACAGTACAAGGCAGAAGCCAGTTGTGCTGCAGTCACTAGCAGCCATTGAGTCACCAGGTGGGCAGACTGTTGGTGATCGAACTGGTAATACTGAGCCTGACCACGGCAGTACAGCATCATTTCATCTTCCTGAAGGTGATGTAACTGACATGTTGCTGTTTGAAGTTGATACAGGGCAGTATCAGAGTTCACCTCATGTAACTGCTGGTGAAATGCAGATACAACAACTGAGTGATGTCAAACATGCTACCGTACAAGCTGCATTTGACACTGAAGTGGTAAGAGAACATCATTATTTTGCATTGGATAAAGACATTGATGCTAATCATCAGCATCAACCAATAGATGGAACAGCTATTGCAATTCAGGCCACTAATATGACAGCAAATGACCATAAGATTATTGATGGGCATATTGTCAGCAAGCTTCCAGTGCCAACTGATGACACAGGGGTAGTTAATAGATCACAGCTTCATTCACCAACGACTACTCAACAGCAGACTGATTACCAGCATATTCAACACAAAGTGCCAATAATGATTGGTGACAGTGACTGCATGTTCACTGGCAAATTCGGAACTGAAGGTCATTTGCCAGCAGATGTGAGTGGATGTGTGCAAGTTCAGAATGCTGAAAACAATGATTTACCATCTAGCAGTCCATTGTCTGGTAAATTCAACACCAGGATGCCATCTTGTTATGCAAGTAGTGATTCATGTCTACCATTGACGGAAGCGGGCAGCATCGGTATGGTTTCAGCAATCAGTCTTGGTGTTGTCCAAGGTGATGCAAAGTCACCTGACATTAAAGAAAGTAAAGACTCGGCATTGTCCACAGTCATTAGTGACCTCAAGTCTTACCAGTCGTCTAGCTTTCCTGAAGTTCTAGATGACAGTACTGCTGGAGTAGTGGAGAATACAAGAGAGGTGGATAAAATGGTAGACGACTTGATGGTGGCCGCATGTTTCCAGAATGGTTCGACAGTATCCAGGGAACAGCACAGTGCTAGTTTGCTGCTTGCAGCTAATCAGCATCTCAGTCATGAGGGTGTTGGAACAAATTTTACAGAATTTAGCAGCAAAACTGTTGAGAAGACTTGCAGAGAAGTATCAGGTTTCTATCACGATAACAAAGAGCACGGAAAAGATGTTGATGCTGACAAAGATTTGGCAAGTAAGCAGAGCACGATTGTATCTAATGCTTTATGCAGAGCTGATGAATATTTTGCAACAAATATGACATTGGCATCAGTAGAGAGTTTGGCCACTGCTGATACTCACAAATCAGCTTTTTGTGACTTAGCAGATGCCAACAGTATTGATAGTATTCCAAGAAGGCACGTCAAATACAGTGCCCACAATCATGTACCAAGTGTGGCATCTGTAGGCTTGAATGTATGTGATACACAGAAGGTCACTATAGACAATTCTGATGGTGACCATTCCGGAATGATGGCTGCAGGCATAATTGATCATGTTGAAAGTTTAGATCAGCATGCAAGTGTTGGCATTCCATATGTTTCTGCTGAAACATCATTGAATGTTGGTGTGCCAGTCGTCACTGATGCAGAAATGATGGCAAAAAATAATTGTGAAATAGCAATGCGAAATGTTGAGTCTACTCGTGATCGACAAATGACTTTTGTGGTAGCACACAGTTTAGATGACAGTAAACCGTACAACTGTCAACAAATGTCCAGTGACGTACATCCACGACAAGCAGTTTCCCATCCATCACAGAATGAAAGTGTAAGAACAGGCAGCAAGTTGACATCTGGAGATAGAACGGCACTTCATCAGACATCCAGCCAAGCTGCACAGTCTCCAACGTATGCTGATAGTCTGTTAACACAGGTGAAATCAGTTGATGACAAAGTTCAGAATCCAAGAAGCTCAAAGACTAAGAAGACGGTTGGTAAACTGACAGACACAGAGGTGCTAGGAATTGATCTGGAGCCAGAAAAGCAACGCTGCAGTGTAGAATTCCAGTTACAGCAATTGCCTGATGTCGAAATTGTCATGAGTGGCCGTTCAACCATTGGCTTCGGTCAGTGCACAGACTGTGAATATCATTCGATTGGTCTGCAGCCAGTTGGCACTCAGCGACCACAGTTCACACCTGGTCCAGAGCAGGTGCTGCGTGATGATGTAACTGAGCAGTATCCCGAGAGTTTTTGGCATAGTGCTCTTGACATTGAATTTAGGCCACGAAATAGAGACAATGAGACCAGAGGTGAAGAACAGATAGCCATGCGCCCATATAGTGGCACATATGACACTGGTGATACTGCTGTACAAAGTCAAGATAAAGCTGGAACACACAATGCAGCCTCTAAAAGTAAGGCAGTCAGTCATAGAGAAGTGAAGGACAGTATCATCACTCAGCAAAACTGTGATGAAGATCTACTGAGAGGCACAAGTGCTGTTACTGATAGAGAAAGTGCTGTACAACAGATGGCAGTGGATGGTGCATCATCAGTATTTACTGATAATCTTACTGAAACTCTACAGTGTTTATCGCATAGAAAACCTGAGCATTCCGATGACACAGGTAACCGTGAAAGCATACGTCATGATGCTGCCAGTTCACATATTTCACACCAGTTTCCTGCTTTGCGGCACTTGGCTGGCATGTCTCAGATTTACGATGTTGGACTCGAGCTCTTTCGCTCAAAGTCAGTGGACTTTGCCGACATCCAACCTAATTATCAGCTTGTGCGTTCACATTCTGATGTGAACATCATGTCTCATAGAAGCTGCTGCAACCGTCAGCGAAGACAACTGGCACAACCTATATCGGCCAACTCCAGCTTATCAAAGAGTGACCAGGAGCTGTTGGGTAGCACAAGTATGCTCTTTGAAGATCTTTTGCCAATTTTCAAAGATCTTCCATTATGTTCATCATTAGATGGCAGTGATTCAGAGACTGATGAGGATAAACCGATCAGAGGTGAGTTTAGGCAGTTTGAGAATTTTCTGCCATGGTATCATGACTTGCCATCTATGCCAAGAAACAATGCAACCAGTAAGAGGCAAGAGCATCTCGGTGATGATCGAGCAGTAATATCTGCTATCGCCAGTGAAACTTCATATGATGATGGTGTGCATTGCCAGGACGTTCAGAGTGATTTGTTTGGCATGCCATTTAGTCGAACGACAGCTGAGACTCGCCTTTGTCAGCCTTTCATGATGCCAGCAGATGAATACAAAAATCACAGAAATGCACTAAAGCACGAAACAACTGATGATGTAACCGACAGAACACAGTCCATGGACAGCATAACATACGTGTTTGTCGGACATGGCGCCAGCAGGCTGGAAGCAGTCAGAGATAATCGCTCTGGCATGGCACAATTTTTATCCGAGCTGTCTTCATATCCCTGTGAGGATGCTGTTAACACTCGATGGCTCGTACCATCACATTCACATGCCTATGGTGTGCTGACAGAATCATCTTCTGATAGCTGCTTGTTGTCAACAGAAACTGAGTGTCATACACCAACTCAACGAACTCTGTCTTATACTGATTTACATGACCGGACTGCAGACAGTGGTGGCTTTTCTGATGACTTTTCTTCAGATGTCTGGAGGATTGAACGTCATCAGATACCCACCACTCCATGCTCGTCAGAATTTAAACATAATGAGCCTAGTGCACAAACATCAGGTGAAGTCGGATTCTTGAAGAGTGATGCATCATTTGCAGCTTCTGGGCAAAGCGAGATTGCGATTCAGACCAGCAAATCATTGAACGAAAGTCATGCCAAACAGCCTCTGTCATTTTCCTCCATTAGAAGAAGTGAGATGGAGGCAGAAGCCCAAACACATGACAGTCACCAGATACATCAAGTTGATAGTCAAGATGTCAACCTGTTCACTTTTGATTGTGATGGATCAGATAACGTAGCTACACATTTGATGCATGATGAAAAACTTAGAATTTCTGTGCCAGATCAGAATGGTAACGTGATGCAGTCGGATACACTGGAGGCTCTAGCAGTTACAGCTGCTGCATGTAATAATGTGAGTGATGCACATCAAGTGAACAAATCTTTTCTAAGTAAGGAGCAGTCAAACATTGCCTGTAGACAGATGCCACAGGTAGGTGACAGTGACATTCATCAAATCACGAAGAATCATACCATTGAAAACTGGCCGCATGATGATATGTCATTAAGGACTTTTACAACTGTGTCATTGCCATACAGGATGGATGATCAAGGCCAGTTGTCTACTGAACATATTTTGCGGTCGTCATTTGGCCGCACCATTGAAACTCAGACTTATCCAGAGATGCGTGTTATTGAAACACAAACTCCGAGAGATCAGGAGACATGTGGAACACAGACAATATATTGGAGTGATGTGGAAAGTGGAGATCAGATCGATACCTGGATGAATGCTCCATTAACTGTTTCTGTTGCAGCATCAAGCCCAGAATTGCATATGCCACCAGTAAGTAGGCTGAGAACAGAATTGTCGTTGCCTTCAGCTGATACTACATCTCAGTTAATGATATTAGCTGCCAGCAGCATGCCTGGTAAAACCACATCTTGTACTGATCTCCATAATGCCTCACATCCAGTTGTTGTTAGTGGAGATTCTGGCTTCACTATCGGTGATCCATCAGTGACAACTGTCAATCATGCATCAGCTGATCAGTTGTCATCGGTTGCAGCTTTGCATGCAAGTGACACAGTTGAGTATAGGATTGGTCGTTCGTGTGAGAGGTCTTTAAACACAACTGTTAGGACTGATTTATCGCCTCATCACACCCTGTCACAGGATCCTGGTTTATTATATGAGCATAGTACTCAGACAGCTGACAGAGGTAGCATCCCAAGCACACATTCACTACTGCCTCAAGAATCCTTACCATCATCTGGCAGTGATTTGGCAAGATATCATGGACTGGTTCAGACCACTCACAACGCAGCATCAGTCAACAGAACAGTAGTCCCATCCATTGGCGTTGCTTCTGATGTTCAAAGCACACAAACAACAGTGAACGATAGAAGACTGTTAGTAGTAGATACAACAGATAGAAATTTGCTGCATTCTGCCACACTTCCTGAACCGGTTGACCTTGGCTCATCCAGCAGTGACTCATGTTGTCAATACAGAGCTGCTCACTTATCAAATGTGTCTCACAGTGGCAGTATGACCTCACAGTCTAGTGCCATTCAATCTATATCGAATATGCTGTCACCAGCATCCAAAGGTGACCTGGAAGCGAGCAGAACCCAAGATTCCCTGTGCTGTAGAACTCTAGAAGAAGAGAAAAGTAAATTAAAGGCCGATAAAATTCTGGAGAAGTACAGAATGAAAAATGCAGACCGTGTTATGCATACTGGAAATGAGATAAACATCTCTTCTCCACAGCATGCACGTCTTTCACAGTCTGCTCTCCATTCGCAAGCATCTTTACAATACAGCCAGGCAAATGATTCTGGTATTGTTGACAGCCAACATAGTCTGTCTCCATTGACAAGGACTTTGTTGGGATACAGTGATGTGAGCTGCGACAAATCAGCCACCACAGAAACCAGTAGAAGAGCAAAAACTGCTGGATGGTATGATGAACTGGAAAGACTTCGCCGAGAACGGCAGCGGATCACTGACATGCTTGCTCGGGAAGTCATACCGTCTAGAATCCAAGTGGGATTGATAGAAGCTCATCTGAACTATCTCATAGGCCAGACAGACGCACTGTTGCAGCATGTTGATGAGCCACCAGCCTCACAGCATTGGGATGTGCTTGAAGCAGATTTCCATGCATTCTGTCGTACAAGGCTTGAGGCCTCCCAGAGGCACATAGAGGCACAGATTCAGCAGCTGGAAAAGATTGGAAGGGAGTCTCGCATGAAGGCTGCTCAACTGTCTGCAAATCTAGACAGTTATGAACAAAGAGATGAGCTGGCAGATGTTAGATTAAATCCGACTTCAGAGCATCATTATTTAACAGATCTTCGTTCGAGTACTTGGTCCCCAAGTCAGCGAGAACAGTTTCTTTTAGGTATACGTCGAGAGATAGTGTCAGCGACAGCATCTCAGCCAGTGCCACCAGTTGGCTCTAGCAGTAGCAGATTGTCCACTCGGAGTTTCCGACGTAACAGAGGTCACTTATCGGCACAGTCATTTCCCAGCCTCGGTCCAGATGATTCAATACATGAAGAGGAGCCTGAATGGTGTCCGTCGTCTCTGACAGCCACACCTGCTACATCTATGCAGCATCTGGACTGCCGCCGGCACAGTACTGTTGCATCGTCGGTTGATGGGGAAATAAACTCACTGCTGACAGAGTGTCAGGAAGCTCGTCAACGAGCCCGGATTGAGATTGGCCGAGCTATGGATGCAATACAACGGACTTCTCCAGCTTGGGCAAGTTCACCACTTAGCTCACACAGGTATTTCATGACTTACGTCATCCCTCATTATGAAGAAAAGTTTATCAATAGTTATTATAGTCATATGTGCTGCTTATAATACAAATATGCTTATATCCATAACTCTGTTATATAAAAATACTGGAAGGATATAATAGTTAATTTTTTGTTTTTGTCAATTACCTGAATACACATACCAGGGATGCTGTGGTTTTGCCTCTGCTGTTGGCAGGATTGCTGAAAAAGTTGTGGCTGAATTTTCTTCAAATTTTTGGAAGGGGTAGGCCTTGGAAAAGAAACTAACAGATTTTGGGGTGATCTGTAATTATTTACTGTTCATCATTGCAAAGTGACTTGGCAGTTGCATGCTAATTCTCATGTGAAATTAATACATGATGCCACTTACATTAGGTAAGTAGTGAATTGTGACTAGTGTGATGCTAACTGTTAACCACTCGGTACATAGTGGTCAATTTTGGTAGAGGTTTGCATTCTCTTCGAGTACGACCTTCTTTTATATGTACGGTGTATAAGATTTTGGCTGTTAAAACAAGAAGCTGAGCTGTTGCTGAGACAGCTCGCATTATGATAAGGTCAGCCACAGCTGTAGATAAACTGATGCTAACAGTAACCCTGAATATGACTGGCATAAATTTTATTTCACTTATAGTGTTGTCAGTATGTGAAATTCTGTTCCCAGTTATGTTGTGTCAGCTAACACGCTAAACTGTTTCAAAAGTAGACTTGGTAAATAACGTTTGATCAATAATAATGTCTAATAATGTCTGCAGAAATTTAAGGAACCCATAAGCTGCAGTGAAGTGACAGTTAATAAATGTTAGTTTAACGAGAAGCTTAGCTGTCGCAAATAGGCCACACGTTGCCCTGTGTCGTTAAAGAATTTGCTGTCACTCAACATCATTCGAATTTACACCGTTGAATAGTACATAAGTTCTGTTAGTATTCCATTGTAACTGTCTCATGTCTTGTATGGTTTCTGAGATATGCTACATCGAATAATGGCATGCCCTTCAAATCAGCATTAGCGGTCACTCGAGGTCATTGGTAATGGTAATATTCGATCGATTGCAGACGAGTTCCTATTCGTCTTCCATTGTTGTGTGGTTTTGGACATAAAGCGAGATAACGGTCAAAAATATCAATTTTATCATACCGCCTTCTACATAACAACCCCTCCCCAGGAAAAAACAGTTGCAAATATTTTTGCACCATTTTTTCACAACTGAGCCAGATCCCTGGCCTATCAGGTGTTGTAAATAGATTGTGCAAAACTGCTCTATTCACTCACAGCTCACATGCATTAGAGACAGATGTACAAATGGAAATGTGATCTCAGTAGCAAAGCGTTTACTATGTAGTGCTCGCTGAAAATGCTCCTTTTTAGTGATTTGCAGTCTACCTTTTGGACATGTAAGGTGGAAGTTTCTGTATCGTCAGAGCAGTTTTTGGCTAGTTGCCCTTTTGGCACCACCAGTCACTCACCTAGTTTTCAGCAGGAGTTAACTACTTCTGCTGTTGAATAGAGTTTTAATTGCTTTTGTAGTTTTGGACTGCCTGTTGTGATTGGCCTGTCAAGATCATGATTAATATGTGTGTATGTGTGTGTTACTTAGGCAACTTTCCTTCAGTACATCACAGTTGTTTGAACGTGATCGCAATGAATTGATTTCGACCAGAGCAGATTTGTCATTACATCGGCCATACAGTTTCTACGCGACATCTTCCGATTTGCTGAACACTCAGCAACGTGGAGTCACTGGAAATATTCAAGCGTCTTCAGTTGACAATGTGAGTGATATGGACACTCGATGGTACCACTCTGTGACTGATGGCTGTACTCAGAGATACGATCGTGACTTTAATTTTAACCGTGACAGGCAGGCACCTACTGTGGCTGGTTCTACACCGGTGCGACCACCTGTCAGACAGCCGTACCCAGTCTCATCTAGACATTCCAACTTGCACAGTTCGTCTGACTGTATCTGGCCATCATCTGATCACACCTTCGCCGACTAGTTATTTGCAATCTGTTGAAGCAGGATAGCATACATAACGTGGAGGAATACTGAAACGCAGGAGTATGTGAACGATAGCTATACTCGCCAGTAATATTGGATCTCTAGCTTGCACCTTGGTAATGACTTGATAGTCGGGCTTTATGTCAAAAAACTGGTTGTGTAATTGCATGTAATTAACTGATTGTGAAATTTGAAGATTTTAATATTCAGGGTATATAAATCCTAGTTCGTCGTCTCTGTTTACTGCTTTGGTAATATTAATGTTTTCGTAATTATTTTGTTAGCAGTTTTTTCATTGTGTTGTTAATGATATAGTTTAGTCTGAAGAGCTGGTCGTACTGCCTAATCTCCGTCCTAACTGTTATGTCGTGTATTGTTGCGTTTGCATTATGCTTTGATATATACTGGTATTACAGTATTTGACTCTGACTGCTTCAGTTTTATTACGATGAATCGACGTTTAGCTATTATATTACGGTCATGCAGTTTATGCTAAAATTTATCGATATTCAGGTCGTTATGTGTAGTTCTGCACTGAACTGTTTAGTCGAGATTTTTTGCTGATATTTAGTACTTTAATGTCATTGACAGTACCACATTTGTGCCTTGGTGAATGATTGACTGTTGCAGGCGTTGTGGAGTTTCAGTTGCATTAATCGATGTGGCATTGCTCTTAATATTATGCACTATATATAACAAAATAGTGGATTTAAATTTAATGTATGTATCCGTGACTAATATGGATTACGTGATTCATCTGTGATAAAAACTGATCTGTTTGCTACATTGCAGAACAGCTGGGCAAAGTAGTCGGCAGTAACGTGTATTATAGTGTATTTATTATACGACAGAACCGGTTTTTTACCCATAGCTGCCTTTGATCGTCTTGTTATTTGTCTACTTCCAGTGATTAAATGTGCCTCACTTTGTGCTGCTGTGTACCACTGAGTACAGTGATCAGATGAAAAGTGCGAGTTGTGTATGATATGTTTGGTTTGTATATATAGTTAATGTTTGTTTGTAAAATCATTGTAGAAGACTGTCTGGTTTTCACTTTTTGTTGTTGCCAGTTTTCGTTGATGTATGACCATGAGTTGACTGATACAGTCCTGTAAATATCTAAGAAGGTGAAGAATTTTATTAAGGTGATGATATATTGCTAGTTTTGACTGATTGTGCAGTTCGTTTATGGCTAGTCTTATACAGTGCTAACTGATGTCTGCTGTAAATTTTATATTGTCATCTCATCTCGACAAATTCTTAGTCCTATTGGTTGGTGCTGAACTGTTTCTGTGTTAAGTGTATTATCATCAGTAGTCACGTGTGGTCGTTTAGTATAGGTGTGTTTTGTGCAATATTTTAGTGTATTGTCCATGTGGGGCTGTGTTATATTGTATGTAGCTTTCTTCTGTTGCACTGCATGTGTTTAACCACTGGGCTAATAGTTATGCGTTCTTTTAGTTTTCATCTGAAATTAAGTTTCAACGTTGCATGTCATTTTGGCAGCAGTTTTCCGATGATTGTATTATTTCCTTATTTTAGCAGGTTATGAAGTGTGCGCCTTCCTGCAGTAATCGTGCTATAATTTGTCCAGATTGAAAAATGTTGCATTCAGCGCATTTATTGTGGGAATGATTTTTGTCGTGCATCTACTATGGTACGCATATGTGTAACTTCGGTACGAGCGGCGTGCCCATCTGTCTGTCTGTCTGTCCATCTGTCACACGTTGGTATTGAGTCTAAACTAATGAGTGTAGGATCATGCATTTTTCACACTTGTGTAGCCCAGGAACTCTGGTTTCTTGAGACCAAATTTTTAGGTCGCGGGAACACTCATTGCGAGGGCTTCAGAGGAGACTGGAGTGGGTAAAAACAGCAAAAACAGGCAGATTTTTGACCTATTGTTTCCGAGATATAACGATTTGTTGAAGATAGGCACATAGTTACAATGGAAGACTAATCGCATACAGGCTTTCAACTGGTACCAATGTCGACGAACTTCAACGACCGTAACACACCACTTTACGATATATATAGCTTTTTTTTCTGGAGATCGCTGTGTAGAAGTGAATGACGACAGACTGATACTGTCAGAGGCAATAAGATAGCCCTGGGTCTGTAGATTTCAGTGATATACAGATAGTGCATTAATTCGTGGGCACAAAGTGATCCCTAACCTAGATTTCAGGGTCACAACGTCAAGTATCTCGAAAATGGTGCAAGATAGACATCATTACAATGGAATACTAATGGGAACTTTAGCCCTACTCAGCGGTGTAAATTCGCTGACCGTGAGTAACTTGGCGAACTTTTCAACGGCACGGAGTGACGGAGCGTCGCACGGCCTCTCTGTAACAGCTAAGTTTTTCATAAATACCGACTTTCACATGGCAATAGTTGATCAGTCCGAGCGAGGCCTGACAGGAGTTGCGTTCCTGCCTCTTATATGATGCAGATGCACGACCAGTTAGCAATAGCTAAGTTTGTAGAAGTTACTGTGCAAACTGTCTACGTAATTGTGCACACATTGGGTTGTGTTGTTTTGTTGAATATTAGATTTTACAAATAAATGTCTGCTGCTCTTGGTGCATTTGCTTGACCATCCACGTCTTTTTACCGATATGGTAAAAGATCTTGGCTCTGGCGGCCTGGAATAGATTACCTCTTGATATAACACTGTTACCACCTACTGATAATTTCAACCGCTGTCTGAAACGTACCATTTTAGCGAACCTTAGCTGGCTAGGGATCTGGTTCTGTTGTGAAAAAAACAGCCAGAATATATTATCAACCGTTTCTCCAGGTGATCTTACACAGAAGGCGTATGAAAAAAATTGGGATTTTTTACCAATATCTCGCTTTATCTCGGAAATGATACAAGATATGGCCATGGTTACAATGGAATACTAATAGGAACTTATGCCGTACTCAACGGCCTCTTTGCAACAGCTAAGTTCCTTTTTAAACTATCAATTATTAACTGTCGTTTCACCTCTGTTTCTGATTCATTGAATTTGTACAGAATAGTTATAAGTAACATATTGGTTAGACATTATTATTGGTTATTTACCATATCTGCTTTTGACGCAGCGTCTTTTAGTTGACACAACGTAACTGGGTACAGAATTGCATGTACTGACAACTCTTGGTGAAATACAAGAAACTTAGCTATCGCTAACAGGTCGCGTTCAGCATCATATAACAGTCCTTGCTGTCAAATACAATAGAAATACTGGGTGGATCATAAAAAGCGTCCCAAATTTTCTGCCTTGGAAAAACACATGTATTGAGCCTAGGTAAAATTGCTTTGGCAATTGGATTGTATGCACTATACGTAGGCCTATTACCACACCAATGACGTAATCCAACACGTCACTGAGAAATACTGGATGAAGAAGGCACACTACTAAAATCAATTTATCAAAATGTGACATTTCACCAGAGCGGCTGTGCCATTCAAAATCCCGTTTCTCAAAAAAGCTGATGGTGAGCGTCGGTGTTTCTTGGAATAGAAAAACTAATATCTTTTCAATTAATCCGCAGAAAGTTGACAAGAACTGTTACATTGATCTGTTGAGGACTTCCTTACTGCCTGAATGTCATTGACATTATCCGGGCAATGACTTTAAATTCCTATAAGACAGTGTTCCGTCACACCGCTAAAAAGTGACGCAACAGTTTCTATGACAGAACACTCCAGATTTCGTAGCTGCTGATGAATGGGCGTCATATTCTCCAGGTCTTAATCCTTTAGATTACTGCATTTGGGATATCCTGCAGGATTTGGTGTACGGAGGCTGACGACTTACATTTGCAAGTCTACAGGACCTGAAAGCGGCAATCAAAAACAAATGGAAGCAGGTCACCACTGAGACAGTTCGAAAATCCATTGCACAATGGGGAAACGACTGAATGCGGTTAGAAAGCAGAATTGCGGCGCGATTCAGCACATTTTCCGCTAATCGCTGTGACTGGATATCGATCTCGTGCAGTGAGACGTGTTGAAAGTATTGGTTATTTTGTACCTATCGGACACCCAATACTCATTTGCATATTTCGCTGTCAAAACAAAAGCGTGTAACATCATAATTTCTCATATTGTTCAGCTATGATTGCTCTTTAAAATGTTATTTCCTTGTGTTTGAATTCTATTGTTGAGTAATACATTATACAGCATCATTGCAAAATTTGGGACGTTTTTATGAGCCACCCGGTAATTGCTCGCATATTACGTTCGACCGTTGTAACTGACTTCGAACATCTTTGCTACATTTTGAGATGCAATGAAAGAAAATTATGAAACTGTGTATAGTACCCGAAATTACCTTAAAAAGTCACTCAGTCATTGGCGAATGCAATAGTCCACATATCACTTTCTATTAGTGCTCTGTAGTAACTAACTATGTGTCTATCTTGTATCGTTTCTGAGATATTCAACGTGTAACTATATACCTTCTATCGTTTCCGAGAGATAACGATTTATTTGTCGAAAATCTCAGTTTATTCGCCGTTTTACCCTTCTCAGTCTCTGTGTATGAAAAATTTAATTGGTGTGGTAATTGCGTTGGTTTGCAACCTGTTGGTAAAGCCGAATATTTTGATTGAGGTCGTGTGAATTCAGCGAGGACCTTACAAACCTACAGGATGCTTCAAATTCTCAAAATGTCTGACAACTTTTTGTAATTAGTCACATTTTAAGTCGCCCCGATTGGTTTCAATAATTTTGGCACATTTAAGGATCTTTTTGTTCCTAACATACGTCGCCTTTATTTTTACCACCCGTGCAGCGAGCACTGCGAGGTGAGTTGCTTTCGGGAGTGTCCGTTTGTGGGTGTTTGTTTATTTGTCACCACGATAACTCTTGAACCATTTGAGATATCGTCATCAAACTTTTGCGGGAGCAAGATATGGTCAAAAGCTCGGCTCGCACGAGTTCGAAAATGGCTGCATTCCGATGCACTGCGGCGCGCGGGTGGCGATTTAACGTATCTAATGTTTTAGTTGTTCAACTGTATTATTGAGAGCCACTAAAATACATTACCGATTAGATTTCAAGAAATAATGTCAACAAATCACCGTCACACTAGGCGTCATTGAAGCAAAGTCCGACTGAAAAATAGGTAACTGCTGTCAGGCACAGCAAACCTCGTCCTGCAATCATTGCAGGGTGCTGCCACCTGCCGAGTTTAACATGATCCCAGAGCCATTGTCTGTCTATTCTGAAAATTTCATGATGACAGCTGTAACTGTTTTCTCGTGATTTTGCTAACAGCCATAGTAACAAAGTCACAAACACAGGCGACCGAAAACAACACCCTGCCGGCTGTCAGCGGCGCGAGGTAATAGTAAGGCTACTTTGATAGAAATCATGCAGATCGATGTAGGCGTTTTAACCCTCTACCGCATAGTGATGCCGCTCGGCACATCGTTAGTAAAAAGTGACATGATTTTATGTGGCACCCTGATCGTAGACTATTCATAGACAAGTCGCAGAAAAATCACAAATGATCGAGGTGGTATCGTGCTCGTGGCATACTTCTGACGACAGCTTAACCCTTTTGAGTCCAGAGTACCACATCAAATAATATGAAGTTGGTACACTGGCCGTTGATGGGTGGGCTGTTACATTTGGTATAGCGAGGAGGGGACTGGGCGGGGCCCCAAGCCGACCAGGCCGATCCTCGCTGTACCAAATGTAACAGCCCACCCATCAACGGCCAGTGTACCAATCACCGTATTGCTGTATAATAGTCCGTTGCTGTGCGGTTTTAATGTGCCCATAAAGGGTTAAGTCGGCTTATTTACTGGTCAGTCTGTCGTATAGTTGACGCGACTTGCAAACGGATGTAGGACAACGCCGTGGCGGTTACTGCTGATTGTCGACAGTGATCCGGTCTCATTGGGTGATATACAGACCGAAGCCAGGCTCTCTCTGTCGGCGGTGTGTGCTCCGACGACATTCGAACGACCTGACCCACCGCTGCTGCTGTCGCTGCGGCGGTCCCCGACGACGTTGCAGGTCCACTCGAGCCCGGCGTAGCCGACGGCAGCGGATCCGGCGGCGAAGAGGACGAGCCAGGCCCGAATGGCAAGACACAGCCAGTCGGAGACGAGCACAGCCAGCACGGCGCCGACGCTGTCCCACAAGTTGGCGTGCAGCAGAGCCGAGTCCAGTCGACCGCGACCGAACAGCGTCGGGTACTTGTCGCACACCCCGGCGCGCAGTATCCCGGCCACTGCACCGTTCGTCGCACACCAGACGGCGATCAGCGTCGTCTCGCTGTCGAAGGAGCTGGTCTGCGTGAAGGTGCTGGGGACGACGACAATGGCAGCCAGAAGGACGACGAGGATGACGGTGCGACGCCGGATGAAGTAGATCGTCAGCTGACCAGTTAATAGACTGGTGACGATGAACGCGCCGCGTTGATAAGCCGTTCCGTGGCCAATCATACTAACGCCGGAGTCACACCCAGCGAACGACTACAACAGAAAGCTGTCGGCGGTCTCATTTCTACCGACGTTGTCAATGGCTCATCTCGGCGATTCACAACAGAAGCAAGGCCCGCAGTCACTATAGTTGATTATAAACTTTCTATTTAGCTACGGATTTTAGCGTAGTCGAGAAATCTTACACATTCAAAGGCATGTTAAACTAACAGGAAAATCATAGATACTTTTGATATACTAATAATAATAATAATAATAACAAGACGAGTGCGATCGCCTAACGGCGGTCGCCGGCCCCTGCACAGACGCGCCACGCCACGTAGTGGGCTGCCATCTT
>Ga0209339_1000149_pt1 | contig 27909 bp, 26 predicted proteins | sample OlaalgELextract3_FD_187376 | JGI IMG/M metagenome (GOLD analysis project Ga0209339, IMG submission 187376) | Olavius algarvensis symbiont microbial communities from Tuscany, Italy - Type A ELBA extract 3 (SPAdes) (version 2) | ecosystem: Host-associated > Annelida > Digestive system >... | reverse complement strand
ATCTGAAAAAATTCTGCTCAAAATCGAATTAAAACTGACGAGGACGACCTGAACGGTAGCAATTTAATGAATGAAAACTAGTTAGTCCGCTGACGCGCTTGAACACCGACTTTTCGTTCAGGCACTATATAGGATGTTCGCAGTGATTCTAAACCAGCTTGATCCAAAATTTTACCGCATGGCAATAGCGTACGAAATCAAGGTACCAACTCATATCAGAAATGGCCTGAAATTCAATAAAATTGCACTTTACTTTTGATTTAAAGATTCATTCAGATTGCGGGAAAGTGTTCGCTTCCGGAGCTCAAGTTCTTCAAGCGTTCGTGGCCAGTCCTTTTTCAACAGCCGCGACATGGCCCGATCCGCAAAGAGTCTGCCGCCGGTTTGGCATTGGGGGCAGTAGTTGGTCTCGTTGGCAGCATAGCGGATCCGTTGAACCGCTGTGCCGCAATCAGGACACGGCTGTCTGTAGCGTCCATGCACGGCCATCTTATCACGAAACGCCGTTACTTTATCCGGAAAACGGTCGCCCATTTCATCCCGCAGGTGCTGGGTCCACTCTTCCAGTACAGCACGCGTCGCGTGATACAAACGCTTGATCTGATCCCGGGTAAGTTTTTGGGTAAGTTGCAAGGGCGACAGTCGCGCCCGGTGAAGGATCTCATCAGAGTAGGTGTTGCCGATACCGCTGATGATATGGGGATCGGTCAAAGACCGCTTGAGGGTGTGGTTTTCAGCAAGCAGCGCACTTTCAAACTCATCCACAGAGGCCTCGAACACTTCAAGGCCGCCGGGATCAAGGCGGGCCAGTTCTGTGCGACTGCACATCAGATGCAGCGATGCTCGCTTCTTTGTGCCGGCTTCAGTGACGAGTAAGGATCCGTTGGGGAAATCAAATACTGCCAGTCCGATCTTTCCAGGAAGTTTGCAATTTTTTTTCTTCCAGCGCAGACGGCCGGCAACCATTAGATGAATCACCAAAAAGTGCTCATTATCGAATCCTAAGACAATCCGTTTGCCCATGCGCTCGATGCCGCGAACCGTGGCGCCATGAATGGATCGAATGGGCGGTTGGGCGGTCCGCAGAAAGAAGGGGCTGGCAAAACGGATTTGCTCAAGTGGTTGTCCGTTGACAAGGGCGCCTAACTGTTCAATGTAGATGGTAATGTCGGGATATTCCGGCATATCGACGTGCCAATGGTTTTAGTTTAAAAATACATTTTGTTGCGTAAGTATTAATCCTTTCCTTCGACCAAACGGATGTAACTCAATTAAGTAATCAACAGTATGTAAGATAGCATCGTCAGCTTTAGCCACACCTGAGGATTTTGCGATCGGCAGCAATACAATCTCCCTGGGCAGTGCGGTCTTATGAAACTTAAACCGGCACCGATGCTGACAACAACCTGATCGAAGCCTATTGTGCACCATAAGAAAATTCCTGCCCAGGGATTTAACTTCTATCCTCAATTTGAGCTGTTATTTGGCGATTGGAAGGTGTAGTCATGAGAAATTCATTCATTCTAAAACTAAACTTATGCCTTGCCTGCCTATTAATTTTGCTGAGCATCCACAGCCCCATAACGGCAAAAACGCACCCGCCGATGTATAGTGCACAAACTTCTGATAGAACTTGTGACCCGACACCGACCGATTATTTAGGTCCCTTTTATAAATCAGGCGCTCCGGTTCGCTCGAGTGTCGGCAAAGGATATATTCTTGAAGGTGTGGTCTTGTCAACGACCGATTGCTCGCCGATAGCAAGGGCCCGCATTGAGTTGTGGTTAACCAATCCTGCCGGAACATATGATGACGCTCATCGGGCAACTATATTCTCCGAAGAAACCGGTGGATACAGTTTTGAAAGCAATTTCCCGCCGGGCTATTACGGGCGCCCGCCCCACATCCACATTCGCATCAGTGCTGCCGGATTCAAAACCCTGGCAACCCAACACTATCCTACCCGCGGTAAAACAACCGGAAAATTCGATATCGTTCTCGTTCCTCTTAATTAGCAGCGCGGTACTATAACAATATGCCGCAGGAACCTGAAGATTTCATATGTCAGTGTTCGGTTTCAGGATACAGTACCCAAAAGCCCTGAAACCTGACACCCGAACCCTCCTATGAAACTACATCTGCATTAACCCCAAGAAAGGGATTTTAAATCGTGCTCGTCCTCGTCCTCGGGTTTGAAAGCGGCTCAAAATCTTGGAGGACGAGCACGAGGACGAGGACGAAACGGCCAATGAGTTCATCGAAAACTGCGTAAATTTGGCGCAGTTTCTTTTCAGATCAGACTGGCCGTTTTTTTGGCCAGAGGCCGCACTCTTATGAAACGTTTAAAGCGAACCGCAGAATATCGAACAAGAAATATCGAATGATGAAGTGTGGAATCGCTTCGCTCTGACTATTTTAGCTAAATTTAAATCGACAGAATACCTTACTTCGATCCGCCTGCGGCGGATTCGATGTTCGATATTCGCTTATTAAAAGTTTCTTTCACGATCAGACTGGCTGTCCTTTAGCAGGAGGCTGCCGCTCTTAGGAAACACAAATTTCAATGTTATTTAGGTAGACGTTAATGGTGGGTGGGAGTGGCCTCCGGCCACGATTACCCAGGGTAATCGCGGTTAAAAACCGCTCCCACCATCTTTATTAACTCTATGCATCGATATAGTTTCTTTTATATGATCAGGCTGGGCGCTCGCGTTCAGAGGCAGCGCTCTTATGAAACTACATTGGAATGTCGAATGTCGAATGTCGAATGACGAATGATGGATTCGCTTCGCTCAGTCGATTTGAAAAAGACAGAATACATTCCTTCGACATTCGTTATTCCTTGTTCGATATTCGATATTCGCTTTTTCGAGGTTTCTTTTATTGATCAGACTGGCCGATTTTCCGGCCAGAGGCTGCCGCTCGTGTGAAACTACATCTATAATAGCCCCAGAACAGGGTATTTAAATCGTCGTTGTACTCGTGAGTGTAATCAAAACCGAATGCGGTTCAAAAGCCTCGAGGACGAGAACGAGCACGAGTACGAAACGTCGGGTGTGCTTATGTAATACTTCGCCGATTTGGCACTGTTTCTTTTTTCGATTTAATAAGCCATAGGATTGGACGGCGGTTCGCCGGCGGAACACCTGAAACCAGAAAGCTGCTCCAAGCCTCCCTGCTAGGGGAAACTTTTTTCGAATGCAGTATCGACAAAAACTTAGTCATTATCGACATAGGTAATGGCAGAAACCACCGCTCCCTGGGGATCCTGCAACAGGCTGAACCGCCCGACAGTGGGAATATCGGTCGGCGGAACCAGGATTTTTCCACCCAGTTCTTCGGCTTTGGCGGCTGTCGCATCCACATCGTCGACGGTGACATAAACGCCCCAGTGCGGCGGGGTGCCTTCGGCCTGGGGTGGCACGGTCATCATCCCGCCCAATCCTTCATCACCGACTTTGACCACGGTATAATTCATATCACCCATGGACATATCTTCCGTATTCCAACCGAATAGGTTGGCGTAAAAGGTTTTGGCGGCATCAACATCTGAAGTCATCAGTTCAAACCAGCTAAAAGCACCGTGCTGTTTAAATGGATCTTTCATAATATCCTCCTTTTCCCGATCGTATCAGGTGGTTTCAAGTCAATTAATTTGAGCCATGGGTTGTCGGGTCGCATTAAGAACGAACATCTGGTCTTTGCAGAATTATTGCAATTTCCAATCCCGACTCTTGCGAAGCGTGTGGGTTTTCTAATGCCCGTAAGGCATACATAAAAATATTAGAACGACCTGAAACAAAACTAAGCATCATCTTCAGATCAATCAAGCAGGATACTTTGGGAAGTAAATTGAAGCCGGAAGGCTGAAATTAGACATTGACAATTTGACGGGAGTTGTCGGATAAGAATAGAATCCAGATGGAGTTAATTTAAAATAGGATAGATCGATACCTGACGGAAAGGAGGTGGATAAACCGGAACCATAATTCGAATGGGGAATATTTTGGCTTAAAACACATAAAAAGGAGGGTACCATGAGGTCCAAAAATTCATTGTCCTGCATAATTTTTGTTTTGGCCGTTACCGTCTCATTTCTGCTCATTCAAGCTGAAACTTCCTTGGCCAAATCCATGACTTTAAAGGTCTCCCATCAATTCGCCAAAGGCGATGTGCGGGATCAGATGGGTCGTGTATTTGGTGAAATGGTTACCAAAAGAACCAACGGTGAAATCAAATTTCGCCACTATCCCGCCAAATCGTTGTACAAACCCAAAGAACAGTGGGATGCCATGCGCAAAGGCGCGCTGGACATGTCCTGTTTCCCCCTGGACTATGCCTCGGGCAAGGTCCCCCAGCTGTCCATCACCCTGATGCCCTGCTCGGTTGCCAACATTCAGCAGGGACTGACCTGGCGCAACAAGCCAATCGGGAAAAAAATTGACGCCATGATGGAGGCCAACGGCGTCCGCAACCTGGTCTGGGCCTGGTTTGACGGCGGCATTGCCAGCAAAACAAAGCAGATAAAAGTGCCGGCCGATGTCGCAGGTACAAAGCTGAGGGCCGCCGGCAAAAAGTATGAATTCATGATGCGTGAAGCCGGCGCCTCGATTACCAGCATGCCGTCATCGGAAACCTACCATGCCCTGTCAACCGGCGTGCTGGATACCATGATGACTTCTTCGGCCTCTTTCGTGTCCTACCGGCTTTACGAAGTGCTCAAATACATCAACGCGCCCCGGGATTTTTCCATCTGGTATATGGCGGAAAATCTGGTCATCTCTGAAAAAACCTGGCAGCGTCTCACCCCGGAACAGCAGCAGATCTTCAAGGAAGTGGCCGAGTGGATGCATGTCAACTGGATCTACCCCAATTTCAAGACCCTGGTGGACAAACTGATTGCGGCTTACACCAAAGCCGGCGTCGATATCCATTATATGACGGAAGACGAATTCAATGCCTGGATGGAGTTTGCGAAAGAGACGGCCTGGAAAAACTTCGCAGAGACCGTTGACGGCGGCCAGGAACTGCTGGATCTGGCTGCTGATGCAATGAAGTGATCGCGCCTTGCGGCTCGTTGTCCATTGTTTGTCGTTAGTTGTCCGTTGTAAAATAGGAAAGGCGAGGATTTGTAGCGGCGGGGTTTATCCCCGCCCAAACACTTTTCCTGAATCGGTCGGGCTTTTTGACCAAACGATTTACCGTTTACAACTGTCAGCAAAACTTTCCAACATTGTTATTGCAGATATCGTAACTTACTTTTAAAATGAGTCAACTTTTTGGACACGATTTAAGTCAATTTGCGGAAAATTGAGGGATTTAGGAATTGAGGGATTCGGGGATTAAAGGATAAAATCAATAAATTAAAAACGATAGAATTCCTTCAATTCCTAAATTTCTTAATCCCTGAATCCCTAAATTGAACCTGTGTCCAATTTTCATGCAATTCCTGGACGTACATAAGGTTCGCAGCCATTTTTTGGATCGAAATTCCGAGGTCTGTATTCTGTCAATTCGAAGCCTCAAAACGCGGCTGAATTGGTTTGTCATCACGATAAAATGGACCGAATACCATAAATATTTAATCTTCAATCGAAAATATTCAATAACCACAAGGTGGGGCCCGAATCATGAAACAGCTTGGCAGAATATTGCGGCGAATTATCGAAGGATTGACCTACATTACCGGTTGGACGGCCGCTTTATGCTTGGTAGCAGCGGCGATCATCGTCACCGAAGCGGTTGTCGTCAGAAAAATACTGGGCATATCAACCATCTGGCAAATCGAGGCATCGGTGTTTCTGCTGATCTTTGTGGTATTCGCCGGCGCACCGTTTGTTCAGAAAAACGAACACCATCTCAATGTGGATTTGGTGATTATTCATCTCTCACCGCGAACCCGTGAGATTCTGCTCATCGTCGTTTCCGTTATATCCAGTCTAATGGCGGCCATCCTGGCATGGTATGCATGGCCCATGTGGTGGGAGGCAGTTGTCGATAACCAGCACACCGAGTCTCTTTGGGGACCCCCCCTATGGATCCCGTATTTCTTTTTGCCCCTGGGGATGACCCTGCTGTTTTTGCAGTATATCGTCTATATTCACGATAAAATCGTCAACCTGAAAAAAGGGGCCATCGCCGATCAAGCCGAACGCTTTGAGCTAAAAGATATAGACATACCCGAAACGAAAGAGCGCACTTGAAACAATTGGTCCGCAACTCTCAATTTGCAAACAATAGAGTCAAAGCGGATCTATCGTTATTGGTTATCAGTTATTCGTATAAGAGGAATTTTATCCTTTCTTTAATTTTCTACTAACGCCGGATTATAATTGCGCTGCGATGGCAAGACTCCAATAACCAATAACAAATAACAATAACCACCTAATGGAGCCGCTATTGGCTCAATTAGGGTTATCGTAAAGGATAATTCTTGATGAGTGAACTTGCCCTAGCGATGCTTTTATTTGGAAGCGCTTTTGCGTTGCTGGTTTCCGGTATCCCCATTTGGGCCGGTTTGGCCGGCATCTCCTTGATATTCATTCTGATCTTCTCACCGCACTTGTTGGAGACCGTTCCTTTCGTGCTGCACGGCAGTATGGACAGCTTCGCATTGTTGGCCATCCCCCTGTTTATCCTGCTCAGCGCCCCAATCGCCGAATCGGATGCGAGCAAAGATTTGTACGAAACCCTGCACAAATGGCTCTATAAAATACCAGGCGGTCTGGGCATAGCCAACATGATTGGCTGCGGCATCTTTGCCGCCCTGTGCGGATCCAGCCCGGCGACGGCGGCGGCCATCGGCGGCATCGGGATTCCAGAGATGCGCAAACGCGGCTATTCGCCGGCCTTGAGCACCGGTTTGATTGCCCATGCCGGTACCTTCGGCATTTTGATTCCACCCAGCGTGACCATGATCCTCTATGGCGTCGCCACCGAAACATCCATCGGCAAATGCTTTATTGCCGGGGTGCTGCCGGGTATTCTCGAAATAATTCTGAGCTGTCTGTGGGTCGGCAGTATTTTCTTTTATCGAAAATTAGTTCCGGCCCAACCCGGCGCCATGTATTATATCCAGGACCGCGCCCAGGTGGAGTCGTTTAGCTGGCAGGAACGGTTCGCCTCCCTGATCAAAGTGCTACCGTTCGTCCTGATCATCGTCGGCATTATGGGCTCCCTTTACGGGGGCTGGGCCACGCCCAGCGAGGCGGGGGGATTGGGTGCGGTGCTTTCTTTGATATTCGTGATGACTATCTATAAAATTTACAAGCCCCGCCAGCTGTGGAAAATTTTCACCAAAGCATTGAACGAAAGCAGCATGATTTTGATGATCATGGCCTCAGCCCTCTTGTTTGCCTTTGTTTCCTCGGATCTGTATGCCACCCAGACCCTGGGAGAACTAATTTTAGCGCTGCCGTTGGGAAAATGGGGCATTGTTTTTCTGATCAATATATTGCTTTTAATCCTGGGATGTTTTATCCCACCGGCGGCGGTCATTTTAATGGTGGCCCCGCTGCTGCTGCCCATTATCCAGGGTTTGGGTTTCGACCCCATCTGGTTTGCGGTCATCATGACGGTCAATCTGGAGATCGGCCTGGTAACCCCGCCCGTGGGGCTGAATCTTTATATCGTAAAAAATATTGCGCCGGACGTGCCCATGTCCCATGTCCTGCTGGGGGTCATCCCGTTCGTGCTCATCGAGGCCTTGGTGATCGTCTGCGTGTGCATCTGGCCGGAGCTGGCGCTGTGGCTGCCGAACAAGATGATCGGATAACTTTCTTCCTAAGCCACCGGCTCTGCATATGAAAATTGAAGAGGTTATACCAATACCCGACGATCAAGGCCCCATAATTTGAATCTGAACCATACCGGCGGCTAATGAAGAAAGTTAATCAAAAGAATTTTGGCTCACTTTTTAGGCAGCTCTATGGCTTGTAATCTGGGTGTTGTTTGTACTAACAGTCAGACCATATTCCAGGACTGAAACCTGAAACCTATAATGTCTGACAGCATGTTGTCAGAAATACGAGCCTATGGCCTAAACGTTATGAGGAGTTTTTTATGAGTAGTAAATCACTCGGAGAGTGTTTCGCAGAAAGCTTTCTAACCCGCGGGGAAAGGCCGGCCATCACCTTTTTAAAAGACGGTCGGGTGGAAACCGAGCTTTCCTATGCTGAATTGGAGCGGGATAAGAACCGGATGGCCAATATTTTCCAGAATCTGGGGGTTGAAAAGGGGGATCGGGTCATATTGTTCATTCCAAAATCCCTCATTTTTGTGGTGGCTCATCTGGCGCTGCAAAAATTAGGTGCCATCGCTGTCCCCCTGAATCCGGGATTTAAAAAATCCGAATTGGAGTACCTGTTCCAGGATGCCGCCGCCAAAATTATTTTATCGGAGCCCGGTAGGGAAAGCCTGATCAAGGAAATCGATCCCAACCTCATCAATCTGACCGTCGATACCGGAAAACGTTACCAGGACATTGAAGTTTTCCGGCTGGCTTCGGAAGATTGCCAACCGGAAGACATCGAACCGCATGATCCCGGTCTCATTATTTATACTTCCGGCACCACCGGCAAGCCCAAAGGGGCGGTTTTAACCCAGTTGAACCTGATCCATGATGCCCGCAACATCATCGATATATGGGAAATCAGCCAGTCGGATGTACTCTGTCACGCCCTGCCGTTTTTCCATGTCCATGGGCTTTGTTTTGCCCTGCACACGGCCCTGTTGGCCGGCGCCCATGTGGTTATGCTCGATTCGTTTTCCCCCCAACAGATAATCAAGACCCTGGGGCGTAGAGACGGGTCCCGTGTATGCACCGTTTTTATGGCTGTGCCGGCCATGTACGCTAAATTGTTGAACTACTTAGGGGACAGCCGACCTGACTTTGAACACATGCGGCTGTGGACTTCCGGGTCGGCGCCGCTGCTGGCCGCTGATTTTAACCGCATTCAGCAGATATTCGGCAAAGCGCCGGTGGAAAGAGAAGGTATGTCGGAAACCGGCATGAATTTTTCCAATCCACTGACCGGCCAAAGAAAGCCGGGATCCATCGGCCTGCCCCTGCCGGGATTGGAAGTTCGGATCGTTGGCCCGGCGACAGGCGTAGATGTGGCATCTGGTCAAACCGGCGAATTCTGGCTCAAAAGCCCGGCCATCACCCCGGGTTATTGGCGCAAACCCAAAGAAACGAATGAAACCTTTGAAGATGGATGGTTTAAAACCGGCGATCTGGGCAATATCGATGAGGACGGCTACTACTTCCTGACGGACCGCATCAAGCACATAATCATCTCCGGCGGCGAAAACATATCGCCCAAAGAAGTCGAAGGCGTCATCAACCAGGTTGAAGGTGTGGCGGAATCTTCGGTGGTCGGCGTCGAAGATGAAAAATGGGGAGAGAAAATCGTCGCTGCGGTGGTCGTAAAACCAGGTTCAGGAGTCAATGCGGATGAAATTCAGGCCATGTGCAAACATCACCTTCACGACTGGAAATGTCCCAAAGTCGTTAGCCTGGTAAAAGAACTGCCGCGCAACACCATGGGCAAAGTTTTAAAGGAAGAGGTCAAGAAGCTGTTTTGAAATAAAATGATCGGAAAACAATTTAATCATATTGATTTTTTTAAATAATTAAAATATTTATAACAATTAGTTACAACTATACGGATTGGAAAATAAATCGGCAAAATGGTCCATCCCTTCCAAACAATGACTCCTCTGATGCCCACAACCGGAGGTGATTTTACCGACACGGCGTTGGAAATCTACCGGCAGTCCGCAGCCCTGGGCGGTACGCTGCAACCGATTACCCGCAATGGGCTGGTTGAATTTTTACGGCTAACCAATAGCTATTATTCAAATCTGATAGAAGGCCACTATACCCACCCGGTCGATATCGAGCGCGCAATCAACGACGACTTCACAGCAGATCCGGCAGCCCGCAGTCGGCAAATGGAGGCCCGGGTCCATATCGAGGTACAAAAGATTGTCGAAGCAGAGATCAAGGTCGGCAAAAACCAGGTTTGCAGTTCTGACTTTATACGTCTGATCCACCGGCTATTTTACGAACGGCTTCCCAAGGATCTTTGGATCGTCCGCAATGATGAAACCGGTGAAGAGCGGCAAGTGGTACCCGGCTATTTTCGACAATCCACCGCCAAAGTCGGCCGCCATATTCCCCCGGCAGTAGAAGAGGTTGCGGGGCTTGTCGATCGGTTCGTTGAGGTTTATGCTCCGGAATCACTGCGGGGTACCGACCGGTTGCTCGCTGCAGCCGCTTCTCACCACCGTCTAACCTGGATCCATCCCTTTTTGGACGGTAATGGACGGGTGGCGCGTCTTTTTACCGACAGCTATCTGATTGACACGGGCATGCAAGGCTACGGTCTATGGACCATTAGCCGGGGGTTTGCCAGGCTAAGGCAAAATTATGTCCAAAGTCTGGCTGACGCCGATGCCCCCAGACAAGGGGACATAAACGGCCGTGGCCACCTGTCCCAGCGGGGCCTTAATCGGTTTTGCCGCTTTTTTCTGGATACTTGCCTGGACCAAATTCATTTCATGGCAAGTCTCTTGGATATCAATGGTATGGCAGACCGGCTTCGGGGGTATGTCGAGCTCCGCAATCAAAAAATGATCCCGGGCGCATCACCGATCAGGCCCGAAGCCTATTTCCTTCTACGCGAAGCTTGTTTGGTGGGCGAGTTTGCCAGGGGTGAGGCGGGCTGCATCACCGGGCTTGGTGAAAGGACTGCTCGTAAAGTTTTGAGGCAGCTCACGGATGAGGGTTTGCTGGCATCCACCTCCCACAAGGCACCGGTTCGCCTTGTTTTCACCGCGGCTACTGCTCCTTATTGGTTTCCGGACCTGATTTCAGATAGAATCACCAATAGTTAAGAACTTTCATCACGCATTGGACAGTGGATAGTTGGGTACAGCTTTATCTTCCAACAGCAATTGGCGTTGTTCATCTTTTCCCATGGTTGAATTATTTCGATTTTACTAAATAATCGTCAAAGAGCGCCAAACCATCGGAAAAATTTTTGCGACCGAAACCAATGCGAAAATGATTGCCCTGATCATCATAAAGGGTGCCCGGCAAAAGCAGCACGCCGCTTGTTTTAACCAGGTCTTGGCAGAATTCGTCCACGTCCCTGCCGATCAACCGTGGAAATCCGATGGCGCCGGCCTGGGGACGCTGCCATGCCAACCGGCCGGAATGTCGGTCAAAAAATTGATCCAGCAGAGCCAGATTGGTTGAAATCATATCCAGGTTGCGTGCCGTCAGTTTGTCTCTGTGGCGCAGGGCCAGCTCTGCCAGAAACTCGCTCGGTGCACTGTTGCAAATAGTTGTGTAATCCTTGAGCGCCGCCATGCGGCTATAAACATCTGTGTTTTGGGTGGCAATCCAACCGATGCGCAACCCCGCCAGGCCATAGGTCTTCGACATCACCCCCAGGGACACGGAGTGGGTTCCCAGATCACAGGCAGCCGGCAATCGATCTTCCATGCGGTATTCCGATTCGCGGTAGACTTCATCGGAAAATAACAGGATGTCTTTATCCCGGCAAATGCCTGCGACATTTTGGAACACGTCCGGCGGCATCAAAAAGCCCGTAGGGTTATGGGGTGTGTTGATGACAACGGCTTTAGTGTTGGGACGTATGTGCTGTCGCAGTTCATCCGGATCCAGTGACCAGCCATTTTCTTCCCGAGCCTTCCAAAGGGTCACCTGGCAGCCGACGCTGCGGGCAACTTCGAAAAGCGATTGGTAGCAGGGCCAATGAACGATGATGTGGTCCGCGGCATCAAGCACGGCGTGCATAAAAAGAAATATGGCCTCTTCGGCACCGGTGTGCACCAGGATCTGCTGCGGTTCGATCTTCTCGTATAATTTGGAAATTTCCCTTTGCAAAGAGGGGCTGCCCTGGGATTCCGTGTAGCCGAGCCAGTGCTGATGTAATTTATCGGACGCACCCGGTTCGAAATCAAGAAGATCCTGAACGGCAAATGACTCACAGTCCGAAGCGCACAAAATATATTTGACATTAAATTCATATTGGGCAAAGTATCGTTCAAGTTTAAAGGCTGGAATTTGCATAAGGTTAGAGTTCCAACTGAAAATATTTCTTATATATAAGGTTATCCTTACAGATTAAGGTATAATGGCCGCTCCCACAAATCAATTGACGCGTTCTTTATTCACAGCCAGGTTTTTATATCAACGATTGAGCGACACGCGGCGCAAGCGCCTGCGCTGCGCGAGCGATTCCACCATTCTTCATTCTTCATTTGTCATTCTTCATTTTTTACAGCATCCCCTTGATCACCCGCTCATATTCCGGGAAGTATTGACCGATCACCGGTAGATCGAAGCTGCGCAATATGCTAGTGTTGCTCTCCCGTTCAAGCAGAAATTCAAATGACTTTTCAACCAGCACTTCGGGGGTCACACGCTTATCGGTCAACTTTTCGTAATAAGACGGCTTTACCGTAACCTTGTGAGTCGTCGTGGTGCCGGCTTCAACCGTAACGTTAAAGGTGGTGCTATCTATCGAATTAACGGTAATCATGATTGCCTCCATCAGGCGCTTGGTTGAAAAGATTTTAAAATAATCACTTTTTTCTTTGTGTCATAGTGCCTTAGTGGCTACACTTTTCAATTCATATGGCATGGCTTTAAACTATAACCCCAATTGAATTAAAAACCAATTGGGAGTTATTCGTTATTCTTTATTGGTTAAGGATTAAAAAGGAATGAAATCTGTTTCAATGTCTCACTGATGATACGAATATAAAATCAGGCTTTCAACCAATACCAATAACGAATAACCAATAACTAATAACACCTAAATGAGCGCTTTTCGCTCATTTAGGGTATAATTACTTCAATGCTCGCAGAAAAGCCCCGGCGACCACGGACGGATTGGTAAAAAACACTTCATGACAGCCTTCGACTTCAATCAGATTAAAATCACCCAGCCCTTGGGCCATGCCCAGGTAGCCGCCTGGCGGCAATGAGACGTCTGCCTTGCAGAAAACGACGGTTTTGGGAATGGTCACTTTGTCGAAGGCCCCGGTATCAACCGGAGTCGTGAAAAGTGCGAAAGGCTGTGGAACCAGTTGTTCAATAAGAGCGTCCTGTTTTTCGGCCGGCTCGCCGTTCATAAGCATGTTGCGGACAAAATCCTGAATAACCGGCACGCAGTTGTCCGGCGATGCCTGGGCTGCAGCGGTCATGGCCTCCGACGCCTCGAGCGGTACTAGATCGAACTGGCTTTTACCCTCCGGCAGGATGAAGGCATTCAGAAAAATAAGCCGCGCAATTTTGTCGGCAACCCGGGGAGCCGCCGCCTGGAGCAGGTAGCCGCCACTGGAGTGCCCGACTAGGACAACCGGCCGGGACTGTCGATTCAGCACATCACAGATCTTGTCTGTATAATCATCAAATTCAATGGATGAACGATCGTCGTCCGGATGGTGTCCCGGCATGGTAGGGGCTTCAGCCGTGTGGCCCGCTTTTTCAAGGTCTTGAATTAAACCATCCCAGCACCACCCGCCGTGCCAGGCGCCGTGAATAAGTACAAAGTGCTCTCCCATGGCAATGCTCCTTTGTTTATCTGTTTTTCCCACTGCGGTAAAACCGAATGCTGGCTTTTTCAAGGGTCACCAGGCCATTTTTTATGGCTTTGTCGATTAAAGGAATAAATTGTTCTATTTTGTGATCAGTGTCCACAATCTCGATAACAACAGGAAGATCGGTTGAGAGCCTGAGAAGTTTGGCGGTGTGAAGCCGACTGCTGGCACCGTACCCTTCTAAACCGCGAAAAACGGTTGCCCCGGCCAGGCCTGTTTCCCGGGCCTTTCTGACAATCCATTCATATAACGGCTGTTTTTCGTATTTGTCGCTCTCTCCGATAAAAATCCGAAGGAGCTGACCTTCTTCCGGTAGTATCATTGCCCACCTCAAATTTAACGGATTATATTAAAACCGAGCCAAACGGCGGTTATTCCTATTATGACCTGTACCAGCACATTGGCAAGGGCCGCTGCAAATGCACCGTCGCGCAGCAGTGCAAATGTCTCGAAGCCAAAGGTCGAAAAAGTCGTGAATCCGCCAAGCAAGCCAATCAAAATAAATACCCGCAGTTCCGGGCTCAGCAGATTGCGCACTTCCACCAACCCGGTAATAAATCCAATCAGGAAGCATCCCAGGATATTTACCACCGTCGTGCCGATGGGAAAATTGAGATTGGGAAACATCCGGTACACCGCCCCGGCCAACAGGTAACGACCGATTGAACCCAAAAAGCCGCCCACCCCGACGTAGATTAAGCTTAGCAATGCAGTCCTCATAGTACCGGTTGTCACAAATTTTTACTTAAGCCCTTTATCATAACAAACTGATATTCGGATAAATAGCTTATTCTGATAATGTGACAAAGTAGAATTAAACCAGTATTGGAACTTTATCAAGCGATAACCTGAAATATTTAGCGACAACCCTTTTGTCAGTCCTATTGCGGGAGCCAGACCCAAACCTTGCTTAGGATCAATTGCAACAGAATTCAGGCATTAACATCGAAGTGCCAGGCAAAGGGCATCTTGTTCAGGGGAATGCAAGGGCAAAAATGAAAACAGCGAAATGGATCGCCAGGCGCTGTGCCCGGCTATGGTTTGATTGAATTCGTCGGCATCCTTAAAGGCGACATTATCCGCAACTAAAAGTCCTCCTTTTTTGATGAGCCTCTGACATTCCGCCAACACTTTAACGTAATCCAGCTTTTCGATATCCAGAAATATCAAGTCAAAGCCTGCCTGCAATTGCGGCAACACCTCCAAAGCATTTGCCACATGGATCTCAATGCGATCCGCGACACCGGCCTGCTGGAAATTTTCACGCGCCCGGGCTGCCATATCACTGCTGCTTTCCAGCGTCACCACAGATCCAGCGAGTTGCGCACAGCCCCTGGCCAGATATATAGCTGAATAGCCGGTCGCAGTGCCAAGTTCCAGAATTCTCTCGGCTCTGGTAGCAGCCGCTAAAATATAGAGCAGTTCACCCATTACGGGACCCACGATCGGAATATTTTCATGTTCAGCCTGGTTTTCCAACTCAACCATCAGCTTTTCCCGCGGCGGAACGAGTCCTCGAAAATAGTCTTCAGGTTTATCTACGATTTTGGACATTTTACCCTCCAGCACTTTATGTAGTTTATCTTCTAGCGAATACCACTTGACGTAACAAACAGAGTCGGCGAATATCAAGAATATATTAATTCATTGCGCAGCAATAATAAAATTAATCCGTCAGAACTTCAACAGGTCGAACTTCTTCTTTCAGAAACCAATTTAAAGCTAAGTATGATATCTATTTGAGGAGGATTAATTTTGATTATTTTGATGAATTCGTCCAAGACATTAGAATTTCAGCAAAAATCTCGTATTTCAAAACATACGGAACCTGATTTTATTGAAGATGCCGAAATTATAGTCAAAGCGCTGCGCAGGCTGTCAAAATCGAAATTTTCAAAAGTGCTGAAGACCAGCAAAAAACTGACGGAACTGAATGTCGAACGCTATGCCAGCTGGAAGGCTGATGTAGATCAATTGAATGCCAAACAGGCCCTGCTGGCATTCAGGGGTGACATCTATTCGGGCATGGAGGTTGATGACTACAAGATCAAAGATTTCAATTTTGCCCAGAAACATGTGCGGATATTGTCGGGCTTGTATGGAATTTTGCGCCCCCTGGACCTGATTCAGCCCTACCGTTTAGAAATGGCCACCAAGCTGGCGACTACCAGGGGAAAAAATATGTACGACTTTTGGGGAACCAAAATTAGCACGAATTTGAAGGCCCTTCTAAAGCAGGAAAAATCAGGCACCCTGGTAAATTTGTGCTCCATGGAATATTTAATGGCCATAAAACCAGAGCGCTTGGATGCGAAAGTAATCACACCGGCTTTCAAGGAATTCAGGGACGGCACCTATCGGTTTATAACGCTTTACGCCAAAAAAGCACGCGGCATGATGTGCAATTATATCATCCGAAATCAAATAAAAAAGTTGACCGATCTGAAATCATTTGATGTGGAGGGCTACCAATTCAATAAAAAGATATCATCGGATAAGGAGTTGGTTTTTACCCGAGGCAAATAGTTAATAGTTATTGATTATTGGTTATTGGGCGCATGAGAAAATGACATAGACAATTTTGTTGTTGATGTTACCTTGCGTTTATTTTTCAAAGGTTTCATGTGTCTGCCCCAACTTCGATCGAAAGCGTCCAGTCTGATCGAGAAAGAAATTTTGAAAAAACGAATTCGAATATCGAAGTAAAGAATTCTATCGATTTTTGTTAAAATGATAGAGCGAAGCGATTCCACACTTCATGATTCGATATTTCTTGTTCGATATTCTGCGGTTCGCTTTTAGCGTAGTTTCACACGAGTGCCGCCTCTGGCCTGAAAAAATGGTCAGTCTGATCACAAAAGAAACTGATAAATTTCTCGCAAAGACGCCAAGGCACCAAATCCTGACACCTGAAACCTGAAACCGTCATCAGCATACAACATTTTGCCAGAACAAGGGCCCCAATGGCATATAACCAATAACTTAATGATCTATGGTTTGTGCTCGTCCGTGCCTTTCTCAACCCCGCCCGACAAAAGGCATACTCACCGGCAGCACAATGCTTTCGAGCATGTTTACCTCGGGCGGCAGGGTCGCAATCGTCACGGCAACCCGCGCCAGGTCGTCCGGTGACATGACCCCTTCCTTGCGGGCAATCTCCTCGCGGCCGCTCCAGATCGGTGTTTCCGTATTTCCGGGATGCAATATACTGACCGCGATCCCGAAATCACGCGCATCAAGGGCCAAAGACCGTGTCAGACCCTCCAGGCCGAACTTCGAGGTCGTATAAGGCGCCGAGTGCGGCCGCGGTACTTTGGCCGACACACTGCCAATGTTGATTATACGGCCGGCACGTTGCGGTTTCATAATTTTAAGGGCCTCGCGGCTGCATATAAATGCCCCGGTCAGGTTGACACCGATCACCTGCTGCCAGACATCCAGGCTCAATTCGTCGGGCGACCCACCCTTTGAGAGGCCGGCGTTGTTTACCAGAATATCAACCCGACCGAATGCATCGATAGCCTGACGAAAAAGGTCGATTACCTCGCTTTCAACGGTTACGTCCGTCGGCACGACCAGGGACGATCCATTGGCATCCGCAATCTCCTTTGCAACGGTTTCAAGCTGAACTTTGTTGCGCGAAGCCAGCACAATTTTTGCCCCCTCGCCAGCATAAGCCACTGCAATACTTTTGCCGATACCGGTGCTTGCGCCGGTTACTACAGCAATACGATCTTGAAGCTGACACATGCGTGCCTCCTTTTCCTGGCTCCTGAACACTCCTATGAAATGTAATGAAATGACGAATGATGATTGACGAATGACGAATGATGGAATCGCTTCGCGAAATCTTTTTTAAAACAGACAAAAAACATAATTCGATGTTGGACGTTCAGCGTTCGATGTTCAATGTTCATTAGTTTCGTTTTCGATCAGACTGGACGCTCGCGGCCAGAGGCAACGATCTTATGAAACTGCACAATATTTTAACAGCGAACCGCAGAATTTCGAAGTGTGGATTCGCTTCGCTCAGTCATTCTAAAATAGACAGGATACATTACTTCTACATTCGATATTCATTATTCGATATTCGCTTTTTCAGAGTTTTTTTCTCGATTTGACCGGCCGTTTGTTTGGTCGGCGGCTGGGCTGACACCTGAATCCTTATTAGAAATCAAAGTCTTGGGCAATATCAAAAAAAATTTCGATAGGTTGCCACTAAACTCCCAGCATTTCCCTCACCAGGGATTCCCACTCTACCTCAAGCGGCACATCCGGCCGCACCCGACCGGCACGGGAGTACCAGTAGTCGGCGTTCCACAAGACGCCCTCTTCTCGGTGCAAGTAGGCATGCACGACGCTGCCCTGCACCGTAGGAATGTCCTGGGCGATTGAGTGGGCCAGATCCCAATCGCCTTTTTTGTCCCACCAGAGTGAAGTCAGGGTTTCGGAAAGTTCCGGCGACGGTTCCTCTTTCGCAATGCTTTGGTTAAAATCATCAAATCTCATGACTGCTCCCGGTACAGTATTATAATTTTTTCTATATCTTTGGATAATTCGGAACACCAGTTAACGGAAGTCACCCAGAATTGTTCCAGATCTGCAACCCCCATTTCCAGTGCACGTTTGTCACCGGCCTTTTCTGAAGCTGCCAGCCCTTTTAGGTAGTTTAACGTGATACGCTCGCTGCTTTCTTCAGATACGATCGCTTTCTCAAGTTTATCAATCAGTAAGACTATTTCTTTTTGGAATTCGCTCATTAGATCATTCAACACCTTTTCAATTGCGATTTTAACCTGTATTGAACAAATTGGGGTGAAAGTCAAGCAAGGCCGAATAAGTCAGAATTTTCTTTGCTTTTTTGCCGGACTTTCGTAGAATCACCAACATGATGAAAATCAACAATTCCAACCAATCCGACAAAATAATCACCACGTCCTGCTCTTTTGACTGCGGGGCACGCTGCCTTTTGAAAGTGCACGTTTCGGACGGCAAAATTGTCAAAATCAAGACGGACAATACCCCCGGACTGAAAGCCTGTATCCGGGGGCTGTCGCAGGATAAAGTCGTAAATTCTCCTCTGCGCTTGACCCGACCCTTGAAAAGAACCGGTGAGCGTGGCGGTGGGCAATTCGAACCCGTTTCCTGGGATGAAGCTCTTGATTCTGTGGCCGGTGAATTGGAACGCGTCAAAGCGGTGCACGGTTCGAATGCCATCTTTTTAGCGGATTATTCCGGCAATGAAGGGGCGCTGCGAAGCACCGGCGGCAAAGCGACCCGGCGTTTTTTTAACATGTACGGCGGTTGCAGTGTCATCAGCGGCAACACATCTTTCGAAGCCGCCGCATTTGCATCCGAGATGACATTGGGCACCACCGTGACCGGCAACAGCCGCGACAATCTGCTCTTTTCCGAATTAATTATCATGTGGGGCTGGGATCCGCTGACATCACGTTTTGGACCGGACACAGTCTCATATCTGAATCAGGCCAAAAAAAACGGCACCCGTATTATCTGCGTGGACCCGCGTCGCAGCCCATCGGCCAAGTCGCTGGCCGACCAATGGCTGGCCGTCAAACCGGGCACCGACACCGCCATGCTGCTTGCCATGGCTTTTGTGATGATTGCCGAAGGTCTGTACAATCAAGAATTCATCAGCGACTATACCGCAGGGTTTGATGATTTCAAAAACTATGTTACCGGTGACACCGACGGCGTCCCGAAAACTCCCCAATGGGCCGCGCGCATCACCGGGACAGCCGCACGAGACATCAAAAATTTGGCACGGGAATATGCCCAATCAAAACCGGCGGCGCTTTTTACGGGATGGGCGGCCGGCCGGACCGCTTTCGGTGAGCAGTTTCACCGAGCAGCCATCACCCTGGCGGCGATGACGGCCAATATCGGGATTCAGGGCGGGCACGTAGCCGGCGGGACCGGTTATCTAGAACTGGGGGCCGCAGCCAAGCCTTTTGAGATTCCCCGCCGTGAAAATCCCGCGATACATACGACGCAAGTTTACGATGCATTGTTGAAGGGAAAAGTCGGCGACTATCCGGCCGATATCAAGCTGGCCTATATTGTCGGCTGCAACCTGCTAAACCAGTTTCAGAATGTCAATAAAGGTGTTCAAGCTTTGAACAGCCTGGAATACATTGTGGTCCATGAACTTTTCATGACTCCGACGGCCCGCTACGCTGATATCATATTGCCGGTTACCCATTTTTTTGAAGAAGAGGATGTCGCCGAACCCTGGCTCGGTGGGCCCTACAATATTTACATGAACCGCGTAAAAACGCCCCTGGCCGAAACCCGTTCTGATCTGACCATTTTCACTCAGCTGGCCGAACGACTGGGATTGACGGATTTCAAAACCAAACCGGACCAGGACTATCTCAGGGAAATCGTGGTAAACACTCCGGGAATGCCGGATTACGAGCGTTTCAAACAGGAGGGGGTTCACCGAATCAAGTTACCGAGGCCAATGGTGGCTTTCCGCCAGCAAATCGAAGATCCGCAAAAAAGTCCATTCCCGACCCCGTCGGGTAAGATCGAAATTTTCAGCCGTCGCATAGCCGAAATGAAAAACGACCGGATTCCACCCATACCCACTTATATCGACCCCTGGGAAGGGCCGAATGATCCTGCCGTCGGCCGCTACCCGGTTCAGCTGGTCAGTCCCCACGCCAAAACCAGAGTCAACTCAATGTTTGACAACATCCCGCATCTAAAGCAAAAGAACGACGATCGGATCTGGCTGAATACCACTGACGCTCAAAAACGGGGTATCTCTGACGGTGAGCCGGTCCTGGTCTTCAACGCGCGCGGCAAATTGAAAACGACTGCAAAAATCACCGATCGCATTATGCCCGGCGTGGCCAGTATAGATGCCGGAGCCTGGTATAAACCGGATTCCCGGGGTATCGACGAGGGCGGGTGTGTCAATGTCCTCACGCGAGACGCAGGATCTCCCGGTGGAGCCTTTGCCTGCAACAGCTGTCTGGTGGAAATCGAAGCTGAGGAATAGATATGCCCCTTGCGAAACCGCGCTCGGATGCAGCAACCGCAAGCGAAACATCAATGGCACGGCTTGCAGGTTTTGGGTGTTCGGTCGATAGTGGATCATCCCAGCCGGGTGCATGAAAACGGCCGGTCTTTAAGAACAGCGTTCTCGCCGAATCGCCTAGCCTTAGCCCATAAACACCATCTTAACGCACCCTAACGCCGCCGCCGTCCGGACCCCATAGGAAGGGCGTATACGGTATGACCACAATCTGGTTATCACCGACAAACTTCACGCTGGTCTCTCTGATGGCAGTGTACATGATACCGACTTTGTTTCCCTTGGGATCCAGGACATCGGCGCCGAATTTATTGTAGCCGTAATCCTCCCATATCCAGCGCACCATTTCCTTGAACGCTTCCGTGTCGGCGGACACGTCGCGCCACATTGTCGATTCCATTACATAGCTGGGTTCGAGACCCAAAATGACATAGGGTTCGGAATCAGAATAGTGAAAATATTTGTAACCGGGCGGCAGCTGATTCCCTTCAAATGCCTGCTGAACCTCGGCACTTTGTTGGAGCTGGCCATAGTTGGCTGCGCTCGCGCTCACCACCATGGTAAGAATAAGAATGAGTATGCCCGCCGGCATGATATAACGAAACATTTTAGCTTTATCGTGTCCTGGAGTCGAATTCATCACTTCTATCCTTTCGTCCAATCAGTTTTGATCAAAGTCGATAGGTCTTCAGTAAACTGCGTCTAAATATAAGGAGTCAATTTGCGGCAAAAGGCTACGAAAAAAAATCGCCTGTAACTCAGTCGGGGCGGCGTGAGAAAACTGACGCACCATTTTTCATAATTTGAACCGGATGCCACAGGCTTTAAAGGGCATGACCTCTTGAAGCTATAGCGGCTGCCATGGATGCGTTTCGTTGGGGCCACCGTCCGGTGTATGCGGGTGGCCGGGGTTCGGCACTTTAATCCGGAAGCTACTCTAGGTGTTGTTCAAAAGTTTCCTGATGGTATCCATCGAAAACCCTCTGTTGTAAAGAAAGCGGTATATTTTGTTTCTTCGTTTTATTAAATCCTTTTCCCGCTCAAAGCGCCTGGTATATTTTTTGAGAATCCGCCGGGCACCTTCTAATTCATCAACATCGGAGACGGATTCCGAAATAATATTCTGAATGCGTTCGCCCTTTAGTCCTTTCTTATTCATCTCAAAGTCTATGCGCTTTAGGCCATAGCCTCTGCGGACCAACTGCTCGACATAAACCCGGGCTGAACGTTCATCATCAATGTAATATAGACGTTCACATACCGCAACAGCCCTATTAATGTCATCTGCAGCAAAACCCCGCTGTTTCAGCTTGTGAATAAGCTCGGCTTTAAAGTGGTCCCGGCCGGTAAGGATCCGCAGCGCAGTTTTAAAAACTTGCCGGTAGTTGCTATTTATCTGCTGCTTGCTGGTCACCCTCGTCCGGCTCCTTCCTGTCTGTTAGATACTCGATGATCGATACTGGATGCTCGATACTGGATGCTGGATACTGGATACTGGATGCTAAAATTGGCTGGGTGAAGCGAATTCCATAATTTGTGCCGCCGACAGATCATACGACATTCGTCATCCCAAAATTAATGGTTTCTGCTCTTTCCTTAACGCCATGCTCCATGTCCATTGCGCTTTCCTATTATCAAATGCGATAATATGCCCTCTACCCTCAGCCCTCAGCCCTCAGCCCTCGGCCCTCTACCCTCAGCCCGCAGCCCTCAGCCCTCGGCCCTCAGCCCTCTGCCCTCCGCCCTCTGCCCTCCACCGGAATGCGCGGTCCCCTGATCTGATAGCCGTCTTCGAGCAGCAGCTTGCTCATACCCCGCACATGGGGTGCTCCAACAAAAACGACAGCATCACCTTGCTTCAGACAGCCCGCCATTCGCTCATAAAAGATCCGGTCGCGGTGGTTGATGACGGAAGGGTGGCGGCTGGGAAATCGTAAACCTTTTGATTTTAACCTTTCCAGATCGGCGTCCAGGTAACAAGATGCATAATCCCGGGCCTGTTGCGGCCACCGGTCAACCTGCCTTAAAAATTCGAGGATACGATCCCGCGACAGATTTTCCAGAACGTTAATCTGCTCTTCGATGGTTTCTAAAAATATGATCTTTTTACCTAATTGAGCGGCAGTGGCGTGCCCTTCCAGATCAACCGAATATGTCCAACCATTTTTCTGCAAGAAATTTGACCAGATGGTAAAGAAAGCCAACCAGGGCTTCATGCCCTTGACCATTTCATATACCGGGTTTTCAATGCTGAACTTTCGAAAATTAAATATTAAAAACTTATCCTTATCGCGGCAGTTGGGCGCGATTTTGCGGGTGATTCCATCGATGGTTTTCGCATCAAGATCATCGAAAATGTGATAATCGCTTTGCGCATCCATTCCACAGGTGACGACGCGGGCCATACTGTCCTGGTCCAGTGGGCCTTCAAACATGACCGTCCGCGCACGTTGCAGGCAATTGGCTATGGATGATTTGAAGCTGTAGGGAAAGAAATGAGCCGTACCGATCAGCAGGGATTTTCTGTCGTTTTTAACCAGCTCCCAGGTCATTTTCAGCTCTTTTTCTTTTGAACGCTTGAAAAGCATTTCGCTTCCTTTAATTTTAATTTATCGCAGAAACCCTAGTCCGTTGGGCCAGACGTTGATCCCGACACCTGAACACTGCTGGGACCAAAACCGGGTTCTCTGGGCCCGAATCTTGATTCAACTGTTCCGATCCGTCATTTTGGCGCCAGCGCTCTCGCCACCATGGCCCGGACAGCTTCCTTGAACAGAGGCTTTTTGATGACCAGCTCACACATCTCATAGTTGCGGCTGGGTCTGGCTCCCCATTTTTCTTTAAAGCGCCGTATGCCGGCATTGACACCTAACCCGAGATGAATATAGCGTTTGCCTTTTTCTTTGCTGGCCTTGATTGACTCCATCAGCAATAGGTCGGATGCCCCGCGAACATAGTTTTGTTTGGAATAGCATCCGATAATGTAATTGGTAAAATCGACTGCCGTAAAATCAATCACGTAAAACGCCGCCAGTACATCATTGGCGCACCAGGCATTTAACACAAAGCATTCGGCGGAATCTCCAACATAGTGCGGCATTTTGAAAAGCAGATTTTTTACGCGAAGCGGCAGAGCGGTATGGCGCACAAATTCACGTATCAACCCCTGATGGGCTTCTGCCATGTATGTCGCCCATTCAATGCTCAAACACCGGGCGGCATTTTTCAAGTTGCGTTTCACCGGGCTACTCAGGACCGGGTTGCGGTTTTCCAGAGTGTAATAGACATCGCTGTCTCTTTCCCGACAACTGGACGCCAGGCATGCCGGCAGTGCCGGTGCGATGAGCGAAATTCGAGCGGGTTTGAACCTGTATTTGATATGATCCAGAACCGCTTCGAAATTATCCGGATCAAATCGATCCTGCAGAGGATATCCGATAAAAATAATCCAATCGCCCTTGCGGCAACAAAAATGGTCTTTGATCAGAAATGGTTCCCCTGCTGAAAGATTTGTTATCAAGCCGACCACGTGCTCGGGAATATAGGCATGGGCTAAAATGTAGTTTTCTTCCTGTGCGGTGAGCATGGTGCAGAAAAGTAGTATAAGATTTAAGGCACAAGACTTGAGTTGGATAATTCCCGATTTGGAGTAGGATATCAACCGGAAAGTTATTAAATCAAGTCTTTAATTTGCTCATTTTACTTTGAGCCATATTCATTTCACCTTATCCCTTTTTGGGGAGCTGTTGTGCGGCGCGCAGGGTATGAAGAAGCAGCGTAGGATCTTCTCGGTGTGCGGGTTCAGACCGTCGGTCCGTGCAGGTTTTGCCAGAGGCCGGGGTTGCAGCTGGGTGCCGAATGCTTTTGTGAGCTGCCGGTATGCAGAATCTTGCTGAATTTCCGATAAACCTGCCGTAACACACCCCTTTGGGTGTGGTTCCGAATAAAATATTTTAACTCTGACTTTTGACCGGGTGTCAACGTACCGAATTTCATACTGCAGCGCCGACCATCAATCAGATTCGAATGAGTCGCCGGAAAGGCCCTGCAATCGGAAATAGAGTCAGGTGCAATATTCGCCAGATAGAAGCTGCAATCGGCCACCATTATCTCGAGCTTTGACGATTTGGTCAGCCGCTGATCTTCGTTATTCACATAGACGCCGGCCCCTCCCATCGCGATGTCCAAAATAGGCACCAGCCGAACCGGCTCGGGATTGATTACGGCAAAGGCATTGCTTCTAACTTGGTAGCGTGGATACCTTCTTCGCTCATCTTGCATAATTACCACCTTTCCCTTTCAGCTGAGTTGATCTGGCGATATTTATGGACGGGAACATGAGCTTCTAAAACGGTCCTGGTGAGTTTTATCAATGGCAGTGCGTTTCGTCTGATTTCGAATCAAGCAGCACTTGAAGAATGACCATGGTATGCCAGAGTGTAATATGTATATAAAACAATTAATACCACATCGTGGAATGTCAATATTGGATTAAACTTTAGGGGTACCCGCGTTCACAGCATTTGACAAATTAATGCTAAAGTTTCAGCCGCGTAGGCCGATAATATACTTGCGAACAAATTTGACACGGATTCGATACTGAGTTAAGCTTAATAACAGTGACTCGGATTAAGGAGAAGCAAAAATGGAAATAGAAAAAAGCCAGGGCGTGCAGATTGACGCCTATGTGAATCAGGTTCACGATAAAAATAAAGCCGATGCTTCTGAAAACAAATCTGATAAAGCGGCGGTCAAGACCGACACCGTCGTGATTTCTGATGCCGCAAAGCGAATTCAGGAGGCTAGAAGCCAATTGGACGAAGTTGCAGATGTAGATGAAGAAAAGGTCGCCCGGCTCAAAAATGAGATCGAAAACGGCACCTACCAAATAAACGCCGATAAAATTGCCGGAAAGATGATCAGAGAAGGCCTGATCAACGACGGGGTAAAATAGATTGCTCCAATAAAAACCAGCCAACCAACTTGAGTTTACGAGATCCCGGGATTTTCCCGGGATTTTTTTTGTGCCCCGCTGCTTGATTCCCAGAATCAGTGGCACTCTGCCGATAAATATAAACGGTCCGATTTGATAGCCGCACCACCCAGAGTAGGTACACCGCCGAGTGTAGGTCCGCTCATTTTCCTGCCATTTCTAATAAAAGTGTCCCATTAAATACGCTTTTTTCAAGTCGGATTAATTTAGATCACAGATCAAGCAGTAGGCATAGACTCCCTTGGGGTCATTCAACTGCATTACCTGCTCTAATTCGACGCCGAATTTCTCATACATCCGCACGGCCCGTGGAACAGTTTGACCCTTTATGCTGCTGACGGCAGCGACCAGAAACCGATTCAACCGTCTGATCATTTTTTCCCGGGCCGTCAGTGGTTGCTTGACATAGATCACATCATAATCTTTTAAATCGGTCATCTCGGCTGCTGATTGAATGGCATCCTGCAGATTGCCCATAGCATCGACCAGCCCCAACTCTTTAGCCGTTTGGCCGGCCCACACACGTCCTTGGGCAATCTTTTCAACCTCCTCGGGTGTCATGTTCCGGCCTTCCGATACTTTTTGGATAAATTGATGATAACTGTGCTTGATGGTTTGCTCCATGCTTTGGGCTAAAATCGGATTCAACGGACGGGCGGTATCAAAGGCATCCGCCAGGTGCGTGGTTCCCACCCCGTCATTATGTATCCCCAAATAATCGAGACTTTTTTCAAAGGTCGGAAAAGCGCTGTAAATTCCAATGGACCCGGTAATGGTTGTCGGGGCAGCCCAGATTTTGTCCGCAGCCGAGGCGATCCAGTAGCCGCCGGAAGCAGCCACGGAGCCCATAGATACGATTACCGGCTTGCCGGACTGCCGGGTGATTTCAAGCTCCCGGCGGATGATATCCGAGGCCAGTGCATTGCCTCCCGGGCTGTCGATACGCAGCACCAGGGCCTTGATTTCATCGTCCAGGCGCGCCTGCCGGACTAAATCAGTCAGGGTGTCACCGCCGATTCTGCCGGTTGGCTGGTCGCCGTCCAGAATAATTCCCTGGGCAACGATAACCCCCACTTTAGGGCTGTCCGCCCGGGTTCGTAAAAAAATGGGCCGCACGGCTGCCAGGTATTCATTAAATTCGATCTGTTTAAACGACTTCTTGTCCTTGTTCTCACCAACCAGGCGGACTAAATCTTCTCGTACCTCATCCCTGGTTTTAAGCGCATCGACCAAACCCAAATCCAGGGCCAGTTGCGCATCATCACCACCGGCTCGTGCCAGGTGGGCCGGCCCGTTGTTGATGTAGTCATCGATGTTCTCGGGCGCCAAATCACGCAGCTGGGCAACCGTCGTTTTATAGGCGCCCCACAAGACATTCAACCAGGTGAGGTTGGCGTCTTTGGCATAATCGGACATATCATCACGCAAGATGGGCTCCAGGGCCGACTTGTAGGTTCCAACCCTGAAAACGTGGAACTGAATCAATAGCTTTTCCAGGGCACCTTTAAAGTAATTGCGATATAGACCAAAGCCGGTGAGCATCACACCGCCCATGGGGTGCATGTTGATCTCATCGGCATGCGCGGCCAGGAAGTAGCGGCGCTGATCGAAATAATCACCAAAAGCATACACCGATTTCCCACTGGATTTAAATCGTTCCAGGGCTTGACCGATATCCAACAACTTGCTGATCCCGGCCCGGCCCAGGTGACGCAAATCCAGCACCAGCAGTTTTACGCGCGGGTCCTCTGCGGCGTAGTCAATCACATCGAGAACATCTTTAAGTAATGTCTCCTCCTGGGCCGCTTCACCAAACAGGCGATTGGACAGCATGGTCTCAGTCTTTTGTTCAACGATATCGCCTCGCAGCGACAATACCAGGGCCGCCTCATCCGGCAGATCTTGATCACTGCCATGCAGGAATATTGAAAGCAGGAAAACGATCAGTGCCAAAAAAAGCAAATTGCCCACAACGACGCGCAAGACCGAAAGCCCGTGCCAAAAACCGCGGAATAAATATCGGATTGCCTTAAATAAGGATTTCATAACCTAACACCTTGGGATTGGGATTTTGATATAAGAAGAATAAAGAGTGGACGCATAAACGTAAAAATTCTCATTATATCAGCATGATAAGATAAAATACTACTTGACTTTTTTTGATATAAGTACTACTAAAATCACTCCTTTTATAGGCCTAGTTCCCTAAAACTGG
>Ga0209339_1000140_pt1 | contig 29185 bp, 20 predicted proteins | sample OlaalgELextract3_FD_187376 | JGI IMG/M metagenome (GOLD analysis project Ga0209339, IMG submission 187376) | Olavius algarvensis symbiont microbial communities from Tuscany, Italy - Type A ELBA extract 3 (SPAdes) (version 2) | ecosystem: Host-associated > Annelida > Digestive system >... | reverse complement strand
AACCTCGCTTTAAAAAAGGCGTTAAACACAAACGTGGCAAGGGCACAGAAAAACAGCCGGTGTTGGTAGCTGTACAGCGTCAGGGTGCGGTGCGATCGGCGCTGGTTGACAGTGACAGCGTCGCAGAACTTGGCCCATGGGTGGAGCGTTTTGCTCAAAAAGAGGCACACCTGATGACGGATGAAAATCAAGCTTACCTGCAGATCGGAAAACACTTTGCGGGGCACTCTTCGGTGAACCACAGTGCTAAAGAATATGCGCGCGGTGATGTTCACAACAATACCGCTGAGTCTTTTAACTCGATTCTGGAAAGGGCCAAACAAGGTGTCTTCCACTATATGAGTAGTAAACATTTGCCACGTTATTTAAATGAAATTGGTTTCCGCTGGGATCATCGCATTCCAACAAAGAAGAAAACTAAAAAAGGGACAAAAAAAATAGTAATGATTGCCATGCCGGTATTAGAGCTGCTTTATTCGCTATTAAGTCGAGCTTTGGGTCGCCAGATTCGACGATCAAAAAAAGGCGGCATCTTCAGCCCAATTACTTCCAAAGCTTGTTAAAAATAGCCTTTTTTTGGGTTATAGTACCGAAATATTTAGTTGAATTAATCCTTCCAGTACTCCATTGATTTCATCTTAGAGCCGCCTCGAGGGACTCCCGAAGCCGGGCTTTCCCGGACCTGACTATTTATTACTCGGCCCCATTGCATAACTGCAAGGTTGGAATTCCGAAAAGAGGATAATTTCGATCCACATTGCCGATCCCCAGCCCTAAAATATTATTGCTGCAAAATATTTGGGGCGCGTCGTAAAAATCGTTGAAACCATGGGGTGCCACATCATAATCTGCCAGAGCCATGAACGGAATTTTACGTTCTGTCATCAAATCGGCAAAATGGACATGGGTGATCGTTAAAAACTGAAAACCTTCCGGTCCCCAACCGGTAATGGGTCCCAATCTTTGGCGCAACTGAGACACGGTCAGGTTCAGCAGGTGTTTGCCGGGCTGCAATCTGGCATAGTAGAATCCTCTGGGACGGGGTGGAGCACCGGGCCGTAGCCGGATGTCTTCCGGTGTTTCGAAATCTATATACTCACACTGCCAGGTTTTGCCTCTTCTTCGTTTGCGGCCATAATTCCATGCCAGTTCGCCGGAAAGGACGGCATCCGAATTACCGCACCCGTCATCGCCAAACCCGTAGAAGAGGGCGGTGCCGATAAACCCTTGATCTTCGCCAAAGTTTGTCGTGGAAGACATGATTTTCTGCTGATCAAATTCATCCTGGTGTATATTCCAGCCCATTTTGCAACTGGCATGGCGCCAGGCTTCTATTTGTTGCCGCATCGTAAGGATTGACTCTTCCTTTTTTTTCACTTTGCTTTTGGAACATATGTTTTGCAACCAGACTAGAGGTGACATTGTTATCTAATCCCTATCGGCATCCGTGTGGTCATAGTAGTCGTGGGTTATTTCGAGATTTTCGATAGAGACATTCGCCGGTATTTCCCGAAATGTCGGATCACCTGCCGGGTCTTGCATGTTAAATGGAGACTGTGAAGACAGATGGACACCTCCGGTTGTTACCAGTGCCAGACGGCATTGGGATACAGGAACCGCCAATCCTGTCCATGGCGAATCAGAGAATTCAGCAATTTCCGAGTGTCGGGCCCAGATTTTTACCAGGGCCGGGTATCGCGTAAACAGTTTGGCGATTAATTTGTCCCGACTCGATTTGTAATCGAATGCAGCCGGTCTCTTATCTCCGGCTCTGATTTTATTCATCTCGTAATCTCAAGCTACTAATTTGCAGGGTTGAGTTTTTTCTCTGACGAATACAGCGGGTGTTGTCATTAAGTCGTTTTACTACAGATTTAGCAAACGATGTGCCAGACTGTTACCAGCACAATTATCAACGGCCTAAAAAACTGAAATAAAACGAAAATAATTTGATCTCGCATTGTTTTTGCCAACTGCATATAGTGCAGAAGTTCATTCTGGAAGGACAGGTGCATAAAATTTTCGCACCATACTGCCTGAATTCAGTTTCAACTGCATAAAAGATACCCATCCGATGAAATAATATCCATCAGTCATAATTTAAGTGAGCGGCCCATGGCAGGGCGTGGCTTCAGGCCCTTGGTGGGGCTTTCCGCAATCCCGCGGCTCTGCCGGCAGCCGATGATTTATACGGCATGCATCTTGCTGTGGGGACTAAAGGAAAGACAAAATTTATATTTGATTTCTGGTTTGTTTTGATAGTAAGGAAACTTTAAATTGGTTTTAATATTGCAATTCATCACCCATCACTCATATATTACTACTATCCGAAATCGAACCAGCATCTTCGTTCCGGCACCAATTGACTTTAAAAGAAAAAAAGATACCTGAATTTAATAACAACAATTACCAAGCCAAGTTTATTGCGGCAAATTGATCACAAGCTTTACGAAGGTTTACCAGCACGAAAAATACAGGTATCGGAATCAGTCTGCCCATGTCCAATTGCCGCATCAATATTTTCGAACCTGGAAGCGTCCTCAGCAATAAGTGGGTAGTACTTGAGCTTATCGGCAAGGGCGCCATGGGTGAGATCTATCTGGCGCATCAATTGAACCTCAAACGTGATGTGGCCATTAAGGTTGTCTCCGAGGAGTTGTTGAAGGATTTCGAGGATGATCCGGACGAGATCGAAACCGCCTTCCAGCGCTTCCAGCGCGAGGTGCATGCCATGGCCCAGGTGCGGCATTCGAATGTACTGCAAATTTTCGATTATGGTTTGGCATCGATCGCAAGGGAAACCGGTGATTGTCCCATTGAATTCATTGCCATGGAGTACATTCCGGGGGACACCCTGCGGTTCACCATGTCGGAAGAAGGCTTTTATCCCGAGCAGGATCTTACCCGGCACTGGCTGGAAAACTACTTCCTGCCGGTGCTCGACGGTATCGAGGCAATTCACGATCTCGATATCGTGCATCGGGATATAAAACCCGAAAACATACTGATGGACGGCAAAACTCCTAAAATTGCCGATTTCGGCCTGGCGCGTTCCCCACGCTTAAAGCCGGTGACCCAGTCCATGGATGTAAAGGGCACCGCTCACTACATGTCGCCGGAGCACTTTTTCGATTTCCGAAAAGCCGATCAGCGGGCCGACATCTATTCTCTGGGAAAAATTCTTTTCGAAGCGATCAGCGGAAAAATCGGTGAAGGGACGATACCTTTTAAAACGGCCGGCCTGCCTGAGACCGGTGCGCCATTTTTCGAGAAACTGGACAGGGTTATCCGGGATGCCACGGCCGAAGACCGGGAAAGTCGGTTGGCGTCGGTTGATCAACTGCGAAAAGGCATTTTAGGTGCAATCGAGGCTTATCAAAAGGCGCCGGCATCAGAAACATCAGCGGAATCGAAGCCTGCTGCTTTCCTGCACAATCCCAAGTGGATCTGGAGCGGGGTGGTATTCGCAGTTATTGCCGTAACCGCCATGACGATCTGGCATTTAGCGGGCGAGCCCGGCAACACATACAGGGAGCCGATGAAGCCGGCGATCGATAGCACGGCAGTAAAAATAGCGCATCGCAATGAATCTTCACCCATTGAAATTACGGCACCGGATACCCCCAAGCCGTCGATTCTGGCCGAAGACGGAGCCTCCATGCATCTTATCCCGGCCGGGATTGTGATTTTGCCCGAAAACAGCAGCTCCCAGCCGAAGCGATCGGTGAAGGCCAAGCCTTTTTACATGGATGAAACTCTTGTCACGAATCACCAGTACGTGGAGTTTTTAAACCATAACCTTTCGAGGCTTCGCGTTGAAAGGGGCGTCGTCAAGGCCGAAGATGAAATCTGGCTTCTGCTGGGTGAAGTAATGGAAGACTACGATCCGATCGTGTTTCAAAAAGGCGAGTTTAAAGTCAGCAAAATCGCGTATGCTTCTATGCCCGCCCTGCGCGTAACGGCCTTTGGCGCATCGGCCTACGCCCGGTATTACAACCGGCGGCTGCCGACCTATACCGAGTGGCTGCATGCTCTGGGCAATGGCGACCCGCAGCCGGCAGACGCATCAAATGCCGGGCATGTTGCTGCCCTGGATAAAGATACCCAATCCATGCACAATCAAATGCATTCTGAGACCAATAGCAAACTTTCAACATCGAACTCTTCCGCGCCAAAGCTGTCTTCGGTGGTAAACGATCCGCCCAATAAATACGGTATCCGGGGATTAAATAAAAAAGTCAAGGAATGGGGTCTTATGGTTGCTGACGCTACATCGAGAGATAACATCAGAGAGGCGGAATATGTCGTTCTGCCATCCATTATTCAACGTTTTCCCTGGGAAGGTTTCGGAGAAGTCGGCTTCCGATGTGTAAGGGAAATAAGGGTCACAGCTAAATAGGTCACTATGGTCATCTTTCTGGCAACATGTTGTAAAATACCGAAGGTGTTCAGGAGGCGGATCAGTGTTCGAGTTACATTAATAAAAAAATTCAAATAACAAAACACAAATACCAAACAAATCACCATAGCCAAAATTCAAAATCACAAACCATTGGCTTTTAATCTTATTTGAGATTTGGTTATTGAGATTTGGAGTTTATTTGTAATTTGGTGCTTGTAATTTGTTATTTCCGGTTTATCTGGGCTAAGCGCCTTAGTGATAGAGCAATTAGGAGGGAGAAAAGTCAAAATGGTTAAAACTATTTCCATTGTTCTTTGTCTAACCATATTTGCCGCCGGGACCGCCTTGGCGGTCGAAATTTCCTGGATGCATGTTCAACACCGGGAGTACGGAAACGGAAAATCTCTGGATCGCCTCGGTTTTGGCCTGATCGATGCGCATGGCAACTATGTCACCGACAATCACAACATAAAAGAGGTCAAATTATTTGACCTGGAAAAGAACGAATTGAAATTGGCTCCGCTGAATTTTAATTCGGTTGATGAAATTTATGGTACCTACGACTCCAAAAACAGTCAGTGGCTTTACAGCAAGATCTGGCAATTCGACAGTTGGTTCAACGCCGAAATTATTCACCCCCTGAACCCGGGGCTGTACCGGCTAGAAGTTACCTCAACTGATGGAAAAGTCACCGAACGCACGTTTGCTTTCAACAAACGCATCGAGTTGCCCATAATCGATACCAGCACCTTGCAGATCCAATCCGACAATTACGGCAACCTGATCTGGACTTGGAAACTGCCTCTGGACTTGGGGCAGCTGGCTCTGAATCACAAGACCCGGGCCAGGGCGAGCATCGATATATTTAAAGGCAACAAAAATGTGGGATATTTTTCCATCATACTGCCGGCCCATCTGGCATACGTTGTCATTCCCGCCGATGTGGCCCTGATAATCAATCAAAGAGGCGATCGGTTTGAATTCAAAGTTCAAATAGAAACCAAGGATAAAAACAATCGGACCTATTCAAAGCCTCTGATAGTCAGAGAAATGCTGCCGATTCCTAACAATAAAATGTAACCGGAGGGATGGAGTATTGGAGTAATGGAGTGTTGGAGTATTGGAGTAATGGAGTGTTGGAGTATTGGAGTAATGGAGGGTTGGAGTATTGGAGTAATGGAGTATTGGAGTATTGGATAAATAACGGACTGAGAAGGACTAACCGTCTTTTGTCGCCCACGATAATATGATCTATCTTTCGATGAAAGAGATCGGGTAGAAGCTATGGTTTTTCTTACTTTTCGCTGGGAATAAGTGGCCCAGCGGGGCAGCTATAGCTCAGTTCATTGGTTTTAGGTTTCAGGTGTCAGGTTTCGGGTGTCGGGAAACCGGGGTGCTAAGTCCTGACACCTGAACACCGACACCTGAAACCTGAGAAATATCAACGTAAACGGTAACATCGACAACAAATTGTCGATATGACCTCGCTAAGCGCCTAATTCAGGGTGGTGCGGGCAACTGATTTTAAAGAATCCGAAATGTCATGTGATGCATTTTGCATTACTCCATTACTCCAATGCTCCATTACAGCTGTTGTTAAAATCCAGAACTCCCGGTTGGGGGCAAACCAAAGCCGGATCATCTGTGCTCGGGTATTTAATTTTAAGGAGGCGTCCATGAGAACCCTGTCCTGGATCATCTTGCTGCTGTTCGTGGCTGCTGTCGAAAACGCTGCTGCATCGAGCCTGACCGAACAAGATCTACTGCGAAATTTAGAGATGAACACCCGGCTGGCTCAGACGGTTACGGTCGCTGATCTTGTCACCTATGCCTATCTGAATAACCCGTCGATCCTGTCGGCCAAGGAGGCCTGGAAAGCTACCGTGGAAAAATACCGTCTGGCGACCGGTTACCCGGACCCCCAATTTTCGGCGACCTATTTTCCCGAACCGATTGAAACCCGGCTCGGCCCGCAGGATTGGAAGCTTGACCTTTCGCAGGTGATCCCTTTTCCGGGCAAGTTATCCAAGGCGGGGGAGATCGTTCAGGTGGAGGCGCGCATCGCCAAGCTCGGCCTGGATAAGGCGGTGCGAGACGTCACTGTATCCATCCGTGAGTCATTTCATGAATTTAGCTACATACGCAAAGCCAAGCAGGTGACCGGCAAAAATATCCAACTGTTGGACCATCTGCGGAAAATCGCTGAAACCGCCTACGCCGGGGATCGCGCCATCTTTTTCGACGTGGTCAAAGCCCAGGCCCAGAGCGGCCAGCTTCGCTACGATGCCCTGTTGCTGGATGAACTGGAAATGACCGAGCAGACCCGCCTCAACGGTCTTTTGGATCGCGACCCGGATGCGGGATTCGGCCGCCTGCAAGGGGTCACCTTTAAACCCCTGGTATACAGCGTAAAGGAGATCTACCGCCTGGCAGAAGAACACCAGGAAGAAATTCAGATGGCCAGGACCCAGGTGGAAAAAGCGGATACCAAACTTGATCTGGCCCGCTATGAGAATCTACCGGATTTTAAAGTCGGCATGACCTACTCTGCAATCGGCAATCCGGATGTTTCCAATCCGCCCTCGAACGAGGGGCGCGATGCCTTCGGAGTCCAGTTCGGCCTCACGGTGCCGCTGTGGTTCGGTAAAAACAAGGGGCGGGTGGGGCGTGCCCTGGCGGAAAAGGAACAGGCCAAGGCCATCAAAACCTTGCGTATCAACGAAACCCAGACCCGGATCCGGGAGCTTTTCTTCCGACTGGAAAACGCGCGCCGAATCATGGAACTATACGGCAAGGAGCTGTTGCCGCAGGCGGCCAAATCCATGGAAATTGCCGAAACCTGGTTCAGGCAGGGGGAATCCTCGTTTTCCGATTTTATTGAAACCCAGGCCGTCTGGTACAATTTTCAGTTGGCCTATGCCCGGGCCCGGGCCGACTACGGAAAATATTTGGCCCGCCTCGAAGGGCTCGTCGGACAAAACCTCACTCAAAAAAATGAAGCTGCGGCCGACAGTACCGGAAAGGATAAAAAATGAAACGCGTTAGAATATTGATCATCATGTTCAGCCTGGCGCTGCTTCTGGTGCCCCAGACCCAGGCCGCATATCAAGAACTGAAACAGCAGATCGACACCTACAGTCCGCCATCCGATCTGCAGGACCTCACCCAGCCGGCTCCTGTTCGACAAAAGCCCATCTCAAGTCCCGAATTTGACGCTGAAATTAAAAGGATTGAGAATATCAAGTCTCAATGGCTAAAGTCTCTGTCACGGGAAGACCAAGGACCGGCTTTTCTCCGCCCGGATGATAAATTGCTCAGATCCCTGCAACCGGCCGGTACCGACGAACGCGCGGCCGGTGACGCCCTGAAGGGTACTTTTTCACTGGCAACCCTTGAAACATTGGCTTTGCTCCGCAGCCCCAGAGTAAAAGCGGCTGAGAATCGATTGCGGGCGACGATTGAGGCCTTTAGCCAGGTGTACAATCTTGATGAAATCCTCCGGCAGTACACCGCTTTTACGGAAGGCATCATGCCGGGCGTGGGGCCGGCGAAAGGCAAGGAGCCCGTGGTCCTGAGATTTCCTTTCCCCGGTGTGCTTTCCCTGAAAGGTCAGATTGCCACCCAGGAGGTCAAGATCGCGCGCGAAGATCTGGCGACGGCCCGCCGTGACACCGCAACGGCCGTCCGGCTGGCTTACTGGAACTTGCTCTATTTACACAGAGCCCGGAAAATTACCGCTGAAACCATTGATCTTTTCCGGCACTTGGAGGCCGTGGCCACCACCCGCTACGAGGCCGGCAAGACGAGTTTCCAGGATGTGATCAGAATACGCATCGAGCGTAAAATTCTCGAGGAAGAGTTGATTACCCTGGATGAAAAACAGCTTAATCTCGAGTCTGGCATTCGTGAGATATTGAACCTGGCCCGTGGGATTAAAATCGGTTCTCCCCGGTCGGTGCAACCGGTGGAGAAAATTCCAAACCAGCAAATTCTTTACAAGGTTGCCCGTGAACACCGCCAGGAACTGCGGCGTCTGCGGGCGCGGATAGGTAAGGCGGAACGGATGATAGAAATGGCCGAGACCCTGGTGCTGCCGCCATACACTTTGAACTTTTCGCTGTACGAGGATGAAGCTGTTTCAATGGCAGGAACCGCGGCATCGAAAGCTGCCTTTCCAACTTCAATTGAAGTCTCGCGGGGGGCAGGGCTGCCCAAGAGACCCTGGTACGGCGTGCAGGATGCCTATTTGCGCGAAACCCGGCAGCAACTCGGCGCCCTGCGTGAGGATTTAAAGCAAGCCGAAGTCACCGCAGACGACCGGGTCCGCTCCAGCTGGTTCAAATTGGACCGTGCCCGGCGCGAAATGATCCTTTTCAGGGACCAGGTGGTGAACCTTTCTCAATCGGCGCTCGATGTGACGACCCGTGGTTATGAGTCCGGCCAGGTCCCGTTTGCGGATGTTATCGCATCGTTCACGGTTTGGCTCGATGCGAATTTGTCCCTGGCCGACTATCAGCGTGATCTGGGCGTGGCCTGGGCCGAACTGGAGCAGGTCCTGGGGACGACACTGGAATAAACTGAAGGTTTCCCCGCTTACGCTTCGCTTCAGACGGGATCGTAGACAGGTGTCAGGTGTCAGAGAACAGAGGACAGATGACAGAAGTCAGATGACAGAAGTCAGATGACAGAAGTCAGATGACAGACCTGGGATCGCGACACCCTCTTATGAAACTACATTGGAATGACGAATGACGAATGTCGAATGACGAATGATGGAATCGCTCCGCTCAGTCGATTTAAAATGGACAGAATACCCTAAATCCGAAATCCGCATTCCAAAATCCAAAATTTGCTTTTGGAAGTTTCTTTTCATTGATCAGACCGGCTGTCCTTTAGCCGGAGGCCGCGCTCGTGTGAAACTACCATGAAATGACTATTGAATAATGAATAATGAATAATGATGGATTCGCTTCGCTCAGTCGATTTAAAATAGATAGAATACATTATTCGACGTTCGATGTTGGACGTTCGATGTTCGACGTTCATTAGTTTCTTATCTTTGATCAGACCGGCTGTCCTTTAGCCGGAGGCCGCCGCTCGTGTGAAACTACATTGGAATGACGAATGTCGATTGACGAATGATGGATTCGCTTGGGGCTTCGCTCTTCGAGCTACGACCCCACAAGCCGCTCAGTCTTTTTAAACAGACAGAATACATTATTCGATGTTCGATGTTGGACGTTCGATGTTCGACGTTCATTAGTTTCTTTTCACCGATCAGACTGGCCGTTTTTTTGGCCAGAGGCAGTGCTCTTATGAAACATGAAAATTTAAAAACGAACCGCAGAATATCGAACAAGAAATATCGAATGATGAAGTTTGGCATCGCTTCGCTCTGGCAAGTTCAGATAAATTTAAAATGATAGAACACCTTACTTCGACATTCATGATTCCTTGTTCGATATTCGATATTTGTTTTTTAAAGTTTCTTTTTAGACTAGACCGGCCGTTTTTTGGTCAGTGGTCCGCCTTCAGTGGAACACCTGAAGACTATAAACAGCGATAATGCGGCCCGGTACCCGGCAAGCTCAAAAAACTTCGGGAATTTCATAAATGGCAAGAAACGAAACGAATAAAACGGCTGCCTCACCACTTCGAGTGGCTGCCATATCGGTTACTTTGACCCTGCTGCTGGCCGGCGGCGGCGCCTATTTTCTGGGGTATCTCGGTCCCCGGGACGGCCACAACCCGGAACCGGCCGCAGAAACTGCAACCGGCGGAGGCGAAAGGAAAATCGCGTACTGGCGCGCACCCATGAATCCGACCGAAATCTATGACAAGCCCGGCAAGAGCGCCATGGGCATGGACCTGGTGCCGGTCTATGAAGATGAAGTCGGTTCAACCAACGCCGGGGGCGAAGCTGAAAGAAAGATCGCCTACTGGCGGGCGCCCATGAATCCGACGGAAATTTATGACAAGCCCGGCAAGAGTGCCATGGGCATGGATCTGGTGCCGGTCTACGAGGACGAGTTGGTGGGCGGCGTCGCGGTCAGTGTCGACCCGGTGACCCAGCAGAACATGGGGATTCGCACGGCCTTAGCTAAACAGGAGCCGCTGGTTTTCACCATTCGCACATACGGACATATTACTTCCGACGAGACCCGCACGACCCAGATCAACACCAAAACCAACGGGTGGATCGAGAAACTCTATATCGATTTTACCGGCAAGTTTGTCGATGAAGGCGAGCCCCTGTATGAAATTTATTCACCCGAGCTGTTGGCGGCCCAGGAGGAATACCTGGTGGCATACCAGAACATGCAGCGGCTGACCGGTCGTGACAATCAGGGACTATTGGCATCGGCCCGCCGCCGGCTCCAAAACTTCGACATTGCGCCGGGCGAAATCGACGTTATCGAAAAGTCCGGCAAGGTTAGGAAAACCCTTCTGGTCCGCTCGCCCTTCAGCGGATTCGTCATTCAGCGCAATATTGAGGAAGGGGGCTATGTCAAAGCGGGCACCATGCTCTTTCGTATATCCGATCTCTCCCGGATCTGGGTGGAGGCCCATATTTATGAATACGAATTCTCGTGGGTGGCCGAAGGACAGGCGGCTGAGATGACCCTGCCCTATCAGCCGGGCAAGGTGTTTTCCGGCCGGGTGTCTTACGTCTATCCCTACCTGCAGCCCAAGACCCGGGACGTTGTGGTGCGGCTGGAATTTGAAAATCCCGACCTGGCCCTGAAGCCGGACATGTATGTCGATGTCCGGATCAAGAGCAGTTCCGGTCGGCAAGGTCTGGTCATCCCGTCCGAGGCGGTCATTCGCTCCGGGGCGCGCAACGTGGTGTTTGTCACCCGGCCGAGCAACAAATTCACGCCGCGGGATGTCACCCTGGGACTGCCGGTTGACGGCGGCAAGATTCAGATCCTGACCGGGCTGGCCGCCGGCGAAACCGTCGTCACCTCCGGCCAGTTTCTTTTGGATTCGGAATCCAAACTCAAAGAAGCCGTACAGAAAATGCTGGAAGCCAAGAGGGAGAAGATTCAAGAGGCGGAAGAGATTGAAGAAGACTTCTTCGAGGATATGGAAGAAGAGGATGATTTTTTCAGGGACCTGGAAGAAGAATGATGATCGAAAAAGTAATCGAATGGTCGATCAACAATAAATTCATGGTCATCCTGGCCACGGTATTCGTCATTTTCGGCGGAACCCTGGCCATGTTGAACACACCGCTTGACGCGATACCGGACCTTTCGGATGTCCAGGTGATCATTTATACCGAATACCCGGGCCAGGCGCCCCAGGTGGTGGAAGATCAGGTGACCTACCCGCTCACCACGGCCATGCTGAGCGTGCCTTTTGCCAAGGTGGTCCGGGGCTATTCTTTTTTCGGTTTTTCCTTCGTATATATTATATTCGAGGATGGAACCGACCTTTACTGGGCCCGCTCACGGGTGCTCGAGTACCTGAACTTTGTCGCCGGCCGTCTTCCGGCCGGTGTAACACCGAGCCTGGGTCCGGACGCCACCGGCGTCGGCTGGGTGTACCAGTACGTTCTCAAAGACACCTCCGGCAACTACGATCTGCAGCAGCTCAGAAGCCTTCAGGACTGGTATCTCAGATACGAGCTTACTGCGGTGCCCGGTGTATCGGAGGTGGCGAGCATCGGAGGATTTGTCAAGCAGTACCAGGTAGAAGTGGATCCCAACAAACTGCAGGCCTACAACCTTCCCATTCAGCAGGTCGGAAGGGCCATCCAGCAATCCAATAACGATGTGGGCGGCAAGCTCGTGGAGATGGGAGAAAGCGAGTTTATGGTGCGCAGCCTCGGCTATGTCCGTTCTATAGAAGATCTGGAGAAGGTGGCCGTGGCGGTTGATCCGATGGGCACGCCGGTGCTGCTCAAAAACATTGCCAACATTCAGATCGGCCCGGAGCTGCGCCGCGGCGTGCTGGATTGGAACGGTGAGGGGGAGGCTGTCGGCGGGATCGTCGTCATGCGGTTCGGCGAAAACGCGCTGGAAGTCATCCGCAACGTAAAGAAGAAGTTAAAAGAGCTTGAAAAAGGGCTCCCCGAGGGCGTGGAAATCCTGGTGGGGTACGATCGGTCGTCTTTGATCGAAAGGGCTGTCAACACCCTGAAAAAAAAGTTGCTCGAAGAGATCAGCGTTGTTGCCGTCATCTGCATTGTTTTCCTGCTTCATTTCCGGTCGGCTTTTGTGGCGATCATCACCCTGCCGGTGGGCATTTTAATCTCCTTTCTCATCATGTACATGCTGGGCATCAACGCCAACATCATGAGCCTGGGGGGGATTGCCATCGCCATCGGGGTCATGGTGGACGCCTCCATCGTACTGGTGGAAAACGCCCACAAGCATCTGGAAAAGGAACGGGACAGCAGTTCCCATACGGAAATCATCATGCGGGCAGCCAAAGAGGTCGGCCGCGCGCTTTTTTACAGCCTGTTGATCATTACCGTCTCGTTTCTGCCGGTTTTCAGCCTGCAGGAGCAGTCCGGCCGGCTTTTCAAGCCGCTGGCCTACACCAAAACTTTCGCCATGGCCGCTTCCTCGGTGCTGGCGATTACCATCGTTCCGGTGCTGATGACCTTCTTCATCCGGGAAAAAACCTTCGATCCCGACACGAAAAAAAGCCGACGGCTGAGGATTTGGATCTTCGCCACGGCGGGGCCTCCGCTGCTGGTGGCGGCCGGCGGCCTGGCGGGTCTCGCGCTGCCGGACTGGTCCCTGGTTGCTGCGATCGGCGTGTCGATCTTTGCCCTTGTCTGCCTGGTGCCCCAGCGGATCACCGCCGAGAATCGCAACCCCATCAGCCGTTTTTTCATTTGGATTTACCGGCCTTTCATCCGGGTGGTTCTCAGATGGCGCAAGACGACGGTCCTGCTGGCCGTTGCAGTACTGGCGGTCTCCTTTTACCCGGCCTACCGTCTGGGCAGCGAGTTCATGCCGCCGTTAAACGAAGGTGACCTCCTTTACATGCCGACGACACTGCCGGGAATTTCTATCACCAAGGCCCGGGAACTGCTCCATCAAACCGACAAGATCATCCAGAGCTTTCCCGAAGTCCATCACACCCTGGGAAAAATCGGTCGGGCCGAGACGGCCACCGACCCGGCCCCGCTTTCGATGATCGAGACGACCATTACCCTCAGACCGGAAGTGATGTATGAAGAAATCCGGGTGGAGCGGTTTTTTAAAGACTGGCCGGGCTGGCTCAAGATGCCCCTGGGCTGGATCTGGCCCGAGGTCAAAAAAGGAAAGGTGCTGAGCGAGTGGCGCCGGAAAAAAGTCGAGCGATTTTTCTCGAACTGGCCGGCTTGGCTTAAGCGGCCGCTGGCCTGGATCTGGCCCGAAGAGCGCTATATCGCCATCGAGGAACTCATCGACGATCTGAATCAGGCGATCCCGTTTCCGGGACTCACCAATGCCTGGACCATGCCGATCAAAACCCGCATCGATATGCTATCCACCGGAATCAAAACGCCCGTGGGCATAAAACTTACGGGACCGGACTTAGACGTCCTCTCTGAGCTGGGATCGCGGATCGAGGCGGTTGTGCGGGACATTCCGGGTACCCTGTCCGCCTACGCGGAACGTGTTACCGGCGGCAATTATCTGGACCTGGCGATTCGGCGCGACCAAATCGCCCGGTATGGACTCAGGGTAAGCGAGGTGCAGGACGTCATCATGTCCGCCATCGGCGGTATGAACGTGACGTATACTGTCGAGGGGCTGGAACGCTACCCGGTCAGCCTGCGCTACAACCGGGAACTGCGGGACAACCTCGAAAGGCTCAAGCGAGTATTGGTGGCCACGCCCATGGGCGCCCAGGTGCCCTTGATGCAGCTCGCTGATTTTTCCCTGCGCAAAGGGCCGGCCGGTATTAAAAGCGAAAACTCGCGCCAGACGGCTTGGATCTACGTCGATCTGAAAGGGGTGGACATCGGCACTTATGTAAAAATGGCCAAACAGGTCGTCGACCGGGAGGTCGATCTGCCGGCCGGCTACTCGATACTATGGTCGGGGCAGTTCGAATACATGGAAAAAGCCCGTAAAACGCTGAACGTCATCGTGCCGGTGACCCTGATGGTGATCTTCCTGCTGCTTTACATACATTTTCAAAATGTTACCGAGGCGGCCATCGTCATGGCGAGTCTTCCTTTCGCTCTCATTGGCGGTGTGTGGCTCATTTATCTGCTGGGCTACAACGTGTCGGTGGCGGTTGTGGTGGGATTCATTGCCCTGGCCGGACTTGCGGCGGAAACGGGGGTCGTAATGCTCGTCTACCTGGACGAAGTATTCGAAAAGCGCAGCAGCCGGGGAATGATGAATTCGAGTGAAGATCTTCAGTCAGCCATTATCGAAGGGGCCGTCGAAAGAGTGCGCCCGAAACTCATGACCGTCGCAACGACCCTGATCGGCCTTTTGCCCGTAATGTGGGGGACCGAGACCGGTTCAAAGGTGATGAAACGGATCGCGGCGCCCATGGTGGGCGGCCTGGTGTCGTCCGCCGTTTTGACCCTGGTGATAATACCGGCGGTTTATTTTATCTGGAAACGCTGGCAATTGCGGAGCCGACTGCACCCGGTGCCCCGCATTCCAGTTGAAATCGAGGAGACGACCGATGAAGGAGATTAAAGCATATATTCGAGGTGAGCGGGCGGCGGCGGTTCAGGCCGCCCTGGCCGAAGCAGGCATCTCGCGCTTGACACTGAGTCACGTAATGGCTGTCGGCGATAAAGGTGATGTCGATCAGTCAAAAGCCAGCATCGAGTTCGGATGCTACGTCAACCGCCGGGTCAGGGTTGAAGTTATCTGCCTTGACAAGGATGAGGCCCGAACCGTCGAATTGGTTCGAAAGGCGGCCTCAACCGGGCAGCCCGGCGATGGAATCATCACCGTTGCCAATGTAAACCGTCTGATAAACATCCGTTCGGCCGCGGAAAGCGCTGAGGCGCTTTAAGTAAAAATGTAATTGGAACTGTTGAATTAAAAATCGCAATCCAGTCCCTCCGGATTGAGCCGGAGTTGGTCGGCGCTGCCACCGGTGGGAAAACCAGCCGGTCAAATCGATAAAGAGACGAAAGAACATCGAACATCGAACGTCCAACATCAAATAAGGTATTCTGTCTATTTAATTTTCTGACAGGATCAACAGGATTAACAGGATAGTGGTCGGCTAAGCAAATAGCAATCTTGTTAATCATGTTATCCCGTCTAAATCATTGTTTCATATGAGCGTTGCCTCTGGCCGCGATTGTACAGTCAAATCAAAGAAAAGAAACTACATTGATGTATAGAATAGAGTTAATATAGATTGTGGGAGCGGTTTTTAACCGCGATTATCCTGGTAATCGTGGCCGGCCTGCGATGAGCCCAGCCGAATCGAGGCCACTCCCACCCACTATTAACTTCTACCTAAATAGCATTGAAATATGAGTTTCATATGATTATTAAGTGAAACTCATTGCAATAGGGAGATAAAACACTATGAAAAAAGCAACGATATTTTTTGTCGTTCCAATCTTGATCGGATTTGTTCTGGCCCCGCCGGTTTTTTCCCAAAACTCCGGATCTGCCATAGACCATTCCGGACACATCGGCGCAGTTGTCCATGAATCGACCATCGAGGGCTATCGTTTTGCCTATCACCTTATCGACCTGCGAAAGGATTCGGATCAGGTAAAAGGAATGGAAGGCACAAAGGAAGCGGACCAATCGCATCATCTGATGGTTTACGTTATAGACCCGGACGGTCGCGCCGTTCATGGTGCGAAATTAGGCTATCTGGTCGAGGGCCCTGACGGTGCCAAGCAAAAACTAATGACGATGGGCATGCAGGGTGCGTACGGCGCCAATGTCGATTTCAAAATAACGGGTGTGTATACGATTAAAGCCAAGTGTCTGGTTGAAGGCAAAAAGCTGTTTGACAGGTTCAATTATGAGGTGAAGTAGCATTTGACCGTTCAAAGGTTCAGTGGTTCCGGGTTCAAAGGTTAAGGGTTTATATCAAACATCGTTCATATCGTTGGGTATCGCAAAAATTATAAAGATGGTTGTCAGAGCACAGTTAATGAAACCAACATAGAAAAATACTTGAAGCCGTGCCTCGCGGGCTTTTGCCGAGGAGGTTAATAATATGCAACTATTAATTAAGGCCCTAATCGTTGTCCTTGGATTCCTAATTTGTTCCGGGGTAATTTATGCTCAACAATCAGATGGATCAAATAATTCTCCTCAGAAAACCCTGGAAGATATTAATCAAGCCATCCGTTCAGAACCGGATAATGCAGATCTATACAGGCGCCGTGGAATCGCTCTCAAAAAAATGGGACAATTCAATCAGGCCCTGGTGGATTTTTCCCGGTCCATTGAGCTTAATCCCGATGATGCGGGCAGCTATAGCGAGCGGGGGAAGGCATACAGCAAACTTGGGCGGTTTGATGCCGCCATTAAAGACTACGACCGGGCACTGGACCTCGATCCGCAGAATGCCAGTATTTTTACATACCGTGGCGCGTCCTTTCAAAAAGATGAGAAACTACCATCGTGCGATCGAGGATTACAACCAGGCCATTCAGATGGCCCCGAATTATGCCCGGGCCTACAACTATCGTGGGGTCGCTTACAAAAATCTGGGCCGCTACCAGCGGGCGATTGAAGACTACGACCGTGCTGTCGCTCTTGCGCCGGATATGGCCGATTTTTATATCAACCGGGGAATTGCGTACAAAAAGCTGCGTCAATATCAAAATGCCGTAAAGGATTACAATCGGGCGATCCGCCTCGATCCGGAGAACTCCAGGGCGTATCACAACCGTGGGGTTGCCAAAAAGAAATTGGGCCAATATCAAGGCGCTATCGCGGACTACAACGGCGCTATCCGGCTGGATCCGCTTAATGCCAGGGCGTATATCGGACGGGGGGTCGCCTATAAAAATCTAAAGCAATACCGGCGAGCGATTGTGGATTATGACAAGGCCATCAGCCTCACCCCAAAAAGCGCGGAAGCCTATATCGCCCGGGGGATGGCCCACAAACACATGGGGCGGCCGCAAGAGGCAGTGCTGGACTATGACCGGGCACTGCGTCTCGACCCGCGAAATGCAAGAGCTTATTTAAACCGCGGGGATATTCACCGGCACTTTTTTCAATACCACCGCGCCCTCGACGACTACGATGAAGCCATCCTGCTCGATCCGAATAATGCTTATGCCTACTATAAACGTGGCATTGCCCATGAAAATATGGGTCATCCCCAATTGGCAATGCTTGATTTCGAGCAGACCGTCCGTCTTGCCCCGCGCTATGCCGCGGGCTACAACAGCCGTGGCAAAGGCCATCTTGATTCAGGCAATTTTGAATTTGCCTGCCGCGATTTCCAGAAGGCCTGTCAACTGGGAGATTGCACCTATCTAAAATGGACCAGGAAGCATGGAAACTGCCCCCAATGAAAATATGTGTGATCCGTATTCTGGCATTATTTGTCATTTAACAAGGAATGGATTAATGAAAACACTTGTCACCGCCGCTGTCCTTTTTTTGTTTGCAGGCAATGCTTTTGGGATTGAGATATCCTGGATGTATGTTCAACATCGAAAATATGAAACCTGCCGTCAGGTGAACCGGCTGGCTTTCGGCTTAATCGATGAAAAAATGGATTAAGATAGAGAGAATACCCGGCGTATTGGCGTCTTCATACGAGAAGGCCACGAGGCTTGCGATCGAAAGTTACTATCGTCAGGTTGCAGAAGAGGTGGTATCCGTTTTCAAAGAGGGCACAATGCTTGATCTTGGCACCGGCCCTGGAAATTTACCGATCGAACTATCAAAGCGGGCCCCGGAAATTCAGGTAGTCGGAATTGATCTAAGCCGTCGATTAATAAACATGGCGCGCACCCGCGCTAAGAGTGCAAACCTATCCAACCAACTATCCTTCGAAGTCGCAAATGCCGCCAATCTGCGCTTTGATGATGAATCTTTCGATATGATCATCAGCACCGGCATGCTCCATTCGCTAAAAAGCCCGTCCAAGGTGTTAAAAGAAATACACCGTGTTCTCAAGCAAAGCGGAGAAGCCTGGATATTTGATCCGGCAAAGGTGATTCAGCACATCGACAAAAGACAATGGAGGGATTCTCTCAATCAGCGTGAACGCTTTTTCTTATGGCTTTTTGGGCTACTGGGTTTGCGAAAACCGATCGTGCTCTATTCCCGCGAAGAGATGGTCCCTTTGATCGAGGCCGCCGGCTTTATCTCCTATACAGTTGATGAAGGCGACGGCGAGATCAGAATTAAAATGAAAAAGCAGCCGAAAATAAAAACCAGATAATCTATCAGAAATTATTGTAAGATTGCCCAACGGGTACTGATCCTCTCTTTGCGCATTCAATCCGGTTGTCATCTAACTTCAAGCAGAGAATTTGCCAAAAATAAAAAAAATTGGTAAAATTTTTAAAGTGCCAATAACCTCATTCAGAAGATTCTTGGTAGGAGATATTCCGCTTTCTGCCAATTAGCGGGCATCCGCGGAGCGCGGTCCCGGCCCTTTATAGGGCCCTCCTCATAATTCCGGCTCTCCCTGTGCCGCCGATTTCAACGAAATATAGGACAACGCAAGTGCCCAAAGAAATAGTTAAATGGTCAATTGTTGGCGGTCTAGCAGGTTACTTCATCTTGCATCCCATAATTCATGTCATTTCTGTTTTACATTTTCCGACCGGACAATTGCCGCCAACGAACCTCGGCCAAAAAGTTATTGAAGCCTTTTCCTCATCGATGTTGGTATGGAGCCTGTCTTTTATGATTTCAAGTGCTTTGATCGGTGTGTTTTGGGGAAAAATCAAACATACCGTCAAGGAAAAGACGGAAGCGATTGAAAGGTTAAACAAGGCTCTGGAGGAAGTTAAAACTCTCAGCGGCTTCCTCCCGATATGCGCGTCATGCAAGAAAATACGGGATGATAAAGGGTATTGGAATCAAATTGAAGCGTATATCAGTGAACATTCCGAAGCGCAGTTCAGTCATGGTATCTGTCCGGAATGTACGAAAACGCTCTATCCTGACTTTCAGGTTGATTGATCCTCGATTTTAGCAATGACTATGGTCATGTCGTCTTCCTGCTTCATCGATTGCTGAAAATCTTTCACTGATTCAAATATGCAAGAGAGTATTACCTCTGCTGGGGAGTGAGCCTGTTGGCGGATAAGCGCTTTTAGACGCTCTTTACCGAACATTTCGCCTTTCTCGTTTTGGGTCTCCCACAAGCCGTCGGTGCCAAGCATCAGTATTTGCCCCTCGGTTAGACCGCTTATCGCGTTTTCTTCGTATTTTAATCGGCTGTCGATCCCTAGCGCCATCCCGTCTCCGCGAAGTTCCTCGAATTGGTCCGTGGCCGGGTAGTAGCAAAGGGCGGGGTCGTGTCCGGCTCTGACCCAACGCAGTGTTTTTCGATCGGGAGCGATTTCGGCATAGAAAAGGGTCATAAAATGGCCGGTTTCACCGGCGTCTTCGGCAACAAGGTGGTTGACATCCGACACAATTTCAGCGACGCTGCCTGGCTGCCGTGTCCTCGATCTGAAAAACGCCCTGACGGATGCCATGAGCAAAGCTGCCGATATCCCATGACCGGAAACATCCCCCACCGCAACGGCAATTCGATCCGATGGATGACAACAGATTTTCAGAAAATCATAATAATCTCCGCCGGTCTCATCACAGTATATGCTTTTGCCGGCGATATCGAGCCCATTGATTTGGGGAACCTCTTGAGGAAGGAGATTTTGCTGGATTTCCATGGCGAAATCCAAGGCCTGTTTCATCGCCACACGCTCTTCCAGTTCCGGCACCATCTGATTAAAAGTCCGGCCCAGTTCACCGAGTTCATCGCGAGATTTAATATGGACCCGGGCGGCAAAATCACCGGACGCCACCCGGCGGACTGCGTTGACAAGTTTGGACATGTTTTCGGTGATCGATCTTGATAAAATAAACGCAAGGCCAATCACTAGTAAGATAACAACAGACAGCATGATGCTGGTGACGGTTATCTGGCGCTTGACCCGGGTGAGCACATAGGATTCCATGGCTTTGGCTTCAGCGACGACATCCGTTTCCGGAACGACAATCAGCAAAGCAGTCTGGTAGTCATCAATTGATCCGTAAGCCAACAGACTCTCCTGGCCCATGTAGGAGGTTTTTCTGACCCCATTATTTTCCTGCTGTAGATCCGCAAAAAGTGCTTCGAACTGTTCGAAATTCTCTAATTCGAGCCATTCATCTTCCAACACCGCACGCCAATGATGATGCCTTTCGTTTTGCAGCTGCTCGCGGGCGAGGATGCGGATGCCATTTTTTGCCGTCGTGCTGCGGTTTTCCGGCCGAACCAGCAGGGATTTGATATTGTTGGACAACCTTCGAATGTGTTCGTCTTCCTGCAAAAAGACATCCACCGGGACGGCAATGGCCGTCACACCGATGATTTTGCCATCGGGTTCGTAAAATGGTACCGACACCGTAAACACCATTTGTGTGGTAATCGGATCGACGGTCGGCTTGGACCATACAATCTGTTTTCTTTTTTTGGCCAATTGGTACCAATCCGTCTTAAGATTTCCTCGCATCATCGGCATGTGCTTAAAAGCTGGAAAGATGTTAAATATTCCATTTTCAAAGCCAGTAATCTGCCAAAATATGAGATCAGGGTGCTTGTTTTCCAATGACCTGTATACCGGAATTATATCCGAGATCTTGTTTCTAATTTCAGCAGCTTCGACATTACCGAGACCGGACGGTATCCATTCGGTCAGTTTCTCGTAGGAAACATCCAGCGGCGTGCCATTCATCATTCCCATTCTTAAAATATGTTTCTGCCGATCCAGTTCAATTTCGATCCGGCCGTGATCGCCGGATCTGGAAAGGCCCGCCTTGCGGCCGAGATTTTCAGCCGGGTGCCCTGCAAAAATTTTTTCCAGCTCCGATGCCTGAACCTGAAGAGTCATTTCAACTAAATCTCGTTCCCGTCTCAATATATAGGCGTGTTCTTCAACCAGATTTTTAAGCTTCAGGCTCGTTTCTCGAATTAAAACATCACTGGTACGGGTTGCCAAATCCCTGCCCAACTCCCGCATGGAGTGCTGACCCATCCAGCGCATGAGAAGCATCGGTATCAGTGAAATAGCTAAAAGAACCAGAAGAAATTTCCACCGAATGTGCATAGATAAACCTCAATTCTTGGCGAAGCAAGATAAACAATTTTCAAATGTAAAGGGCGGTTCTTTTAGAGCCGCCTTTTTTTCGAGGAGGTTGAAAGCTTGCGGCTTATGTTATCGCCGGCAAGGATCATAAGAAGATTTTCCATAACCCATGTGGTACATTTCCGTCTTATTTTCCCGACCGACGTTAGATTTCAGTTTTCAAATTTTACCCATGAAGCTTAGCCTTTAGGTTCGGGCTTCATCTTTATTAGCGTCACTCTAACTGGTCTTATTTTGTTGCCTTTAAACAGCAAACGCTGTGCCAGAGAGCCTGCAATTGTCAATGTTGATTATACAAACTTGATATTATAAAGAATATTTCAAAGCAAAGGATGATTCTCAAAACTATTGCGTACAATACTCTTCCACCTTGCTGTATAAGGTGCGAAATTTTTAACCACCTGATTTGGTTGCCTGGGTACCAATTACCCGATTTCCACGATCATCGATATTGAAACTCAGTGGATACTTTCTATCTGGGCAAGTTGCTCAACATGCTATAATTGTTAGATTTTTATTACTATTATGGATTTCAGGCGGAAAGCGGGGCTCTGAATCAATTGCTATCCCATCTATTATATGATAACACTACTTTGTGGCACATTGCTTGCATATGATACACTTAGTGTTCGGAAAACTTAATCGGAGGTCTACCATGCAAAAACAGCAAAATCAAAAAAATATGGTTTTGGATCCGGTGTGCGGCATGACGGTCAATCAACGTATTGCCGATATTGCGACCACTATTCAGGGTCGCAAATATTATTTCTGCGCCGAAGGCTGCCGGGACGCTTTTGTAGCCGATCCTGATAAATATCTGAATCCCGTATTGCCAAAGAAGAAAGGATTGTGGGGCCGATATTTGGAACGGTTGGAAAAGGCCACCGCTGGAAAGTCTATGAATTGTCACTAAAAGGAATGGTAAATGATAAAATTGCTGCTGGAAAAATTTAAAAAAAACCACGCCTTGGCCATGATTATTTGCTGCGGTATCCCGATCGTCGGGATACTGGCACTCTCATCTATGGGGGTACTGGGATCCTGGGGGTACTATGCCCTGATCCTCCTTTGTCCTATAGGGCACTTCATCATGATGCGGGGGATGATTTCCGACTCCAATGAAAAACGGATTCCGCGGCAGGTCGAGCACAGTGTGGATGAATCCTGAAAGCGAATTCGATAGTGGATTGCTGACGGCAAGGCGGTGAGTATACAAATATTGCCAATTTCTAAAACAGTCCTTACGTTGTTTCATGTTAGGATTACGTGATTGGCTTTTGAAGATATCTCCCACTGTTGCTGACTAAGGAACTGCCGGTTTTGAATCCCATTACAAAACATCCCGTCCTGTTTGGCATCATCAGTATTCTGGCGTTCGGTGTGCCGGCTATCACGATTTGCTCATCTTATTGCATTGCGATGAATTTTGCCCTTGATTCACCTGCAGACGGGCTCTGTCCGTTGCCGTTTCATGAATTTTTTCAGATTGTCCTGGTAATCTCAGTTCTTTTAGCATTGCCTTTTGCAGGCCTTTTTCTTTTTTCGGGCAAACATTCCATACCCTCCGGTATCCAATTGCAACTCTTTAAACCGCCTCGAACCGTCCACTGAAGACTCAACCACCCTTATTTTTACCTGAATCATTGTTTTTCGCCAGGCAAAGGACGGTACTGCGATCAGCCGCTTTGGCAGGCTATCATTTTTTCAACAGGGGATTCTTCCGCCGGGATGCTGGCGAAACCGCCTTGGGTTTTCAAGTGTATTTGGAGCATGGCCCTGGAGGTCTTATTTACAGCTCATAACCCAGCAAATAAATCAGCGGAGGGTTTCATGCAATGTCGGAGATACAAATTATATTGACAAACTGGATGAATGCATTGGCTGTTTTACTTCCCTTTGGCTATTCTTTCGGTGCAGGGATGGTGTCGACAGTAAATCCCTGCGGTTTCTCCATGCTGCCGGCTTATCTCTCCATTTATCTGGGTGAACCGGATGACGGTGCGGCTCCGAGGCATTTCATACACAGAGGTGCTAAAGCACTGCTTATCGGAACAGCAGTTACTATAGGGTTTACAGTTCTCTTCTCCATTTTCGGTGTGATACTATCGGCAGGTGGATATTTTTTAATGCAGTATTTGCCCTGGCTCGGTTTGTTTGTCGGCGCTGTCTTGGCCGGTCTCGGCCTGCTTCTGATGGCCGGCAAGGCGGTACATTCGGCGCTGCCGGGTCGCCTTGCGGCGATAATTGGCGGTCTTGAAAGGAAAGGATTCAAAACCTACTTTCTTTTCGGCATCGGCTACGGTTTGGCTTCCTTGGGCTGCACCCTTCCCATATTCCTTGTGGTAGTGGGAAGCGCCATTAAGTCTCAGGGATTTTCAAACGGCCTTTTTCAGTTTTTCAGCTATTCATTGGGAATGGGAGCCGTACTGACATCACTGGCCTTAAGTTTAGCTGTCTTCAAAGGCGGATTGGCGAGTTATCTGCGTCGCATGATGCCATATATGGGAAGAATCGCCGGCACCCTGCTACTGGCTGCCGGTTCTTACCAAATATATTATTGGCTAACCAAAGGCGGGTTGTTTGCATAAAAGGGATTATATTATGGCAAAAAAGAAAAATCATCGTAAGACAAAAAAACGTGCCACCAGAGCAAAACATGAAGCACGACAATTAAAAAAGAAGCCTAAAATTACAACTTTTTCATTGATCGCATTTCTTGTGGGCGGAATTCTGGTTCTCGGCGGGGTCTATTTCCGGTATCATGAGGAAAAGTCGACCACGCAAACCTCGAAAACATCAATTTTAAAAACGACGCATATCGGCCTGCAGGAAGATCGGCCGACCCTATCACCACTAAGATTTTCCGGGACGTTCAGGATGGCCTACGAGGTTGCTCGTGCAATACCGGAGGTGCTCGATCAACTCTATTGTTATTGCCGTTGCCAAGAAAATATGGGGCATAAAAACCTGTTGAGTTGTTATGTCGACACGCATGCATCCACATGAGTTACCTGCACCGGGGAGGCGCTGTTAGCGTCTCGAATGCACGCTGAGGGAGCAACCGTGGATGAAATCAGGAAAGAGATTGACCGGGTATATGATTTATAATTCAAGATAATCTGATTCAGAATCCTATTTCAGCGGGGAGGGAAATTTTGTGAAAAAAATAGGAATATATTCTCGACAATTTCGAATCGTATTTTTGATCCTTATTTTCAGCGCATATCTTTTTGAAGACCAGGCAAGCGGGGAAGCCGATTTCATAAAATCCCTTGCCCTGATCAGGTTCGATGAAAAAATTGTGGCTCAGAACTTTTCACTCAAGGACCTCAATGGCCAGGTGGTGCACCTGAATGATTATCGGGGAAAAGTAATTTTCCTGAATTTTTGGGCGACCTGGTGCCCCCCCTGCATTGTGGAAATGCCATCAATGGAAAAGCTTTACAACGAATTCAAAGGAGAAGATTTTGTTATACTGGCAGTCGATATGCAGGAAGATTTTGAAACCGTGAAAAGATTTAAGGAAAAGTTTAATCTGACGTTTCCAATCCTTTTAGATGAAGAAGGAGTTGTCGCTACCTACTATGGTGTTATGGGCCTGCCGGCCACCTACTTTATTGACCGCCAAGGATACCTCTATGCTGCCGCCATGGGGGCGCGTAATTGGGCGAGCGAGGATGCCGTCTTACTGATCAGACACTTGTTGGTTAATTGAGATAATTCATGGACAGCGGGAATAGGCGACGGTTTAGGTGAAATTAGTTGGTCATGGGTGTTAGAAGCTGTATATCCGCTTAACTGTCTGGCCTTCAAATTACCGTATTCAAGGACGCGACGGCCAGAGTTTCGCCGCTTTTTCAATTTTGGAAACGCGATGATTGCTCGGGCAAATTGATCATGCAAATCTTTCCGATTAAGAAACTCTATCTGCCGGCATTATCCATTGTGGCTGTGGGATTTATTCTGCTGATATTGATAAGCATATCCACCTACCGCAACCTGGATCGTCAGAAATCCATGGCCCTCCGTTTTCTTCACCGGCAGGGCGAAGGTTTGATTCTTTCCGTCGAGGCGAGTGCCCGTACGGGGATGAAATCCCTCATGTGGCAGGAGATATCTTTAGGCAGTTTGCTTCGGGAAACGGCCAAAAACAAAGACATTGCCTACGTTTATATCATCGATGAACACGGGACGGTTGTTCACCATTCCGATCAATCTAGATCCGGAACGATCCTCGACTGGAAGCCCGATATCACTGCCGAGGATCAAATTGAAACCCGGATAAAACTGCTGCCCGATAATACCCAAATATACGAACTGGCAAAGTTCTTTTCACCGATGTATGAGCCGGCCATGATGCATCACCGGAACCGTCCGATGGGATTGGACGCCGGGTATATGGCGAACTCGCATACCCATCGCGGCGATACAGTTGTACTCGGCATGAAAATGACGGCTTATGAATTGGCGCGCCGGGCGGATATTCAGCATGCTATTATCATGGCCGCCATCATATTGATTTTGGGTTCCGGGGCCCTGTTTTTTATATTTGTTATCCAGAATTACTACCTTGTGGATAAAACCCTGAAGCAAACCCGGGATTATACCCGTGAAGTCGTGGCCAACATGGCCAACGGATTGTTAAGCATCGATTCAGAGGGCAAGATTGTCTTCTTTAACTTGTTGGCTCTCGAGTTGCTCGGCCTGGAGGTATCAAAAGCGCAAGGTGCTGATTTAAGATCAGTGATCGAATTCGACCTATCCGGCATCCAGAATACATTGAATAGATGTATACCCGTACCGGATTTTGAAATTTATCATCAACATAAAGCCGGGGAGATGATTCCACTTGCTTTAAGCGCGACGCCCATCAAAGATGGCAAAGGAGGATGCAACGGTGCGGTTGTAATATTGCGGGATCTGAGAGAGATCAAACTATTGCAGGAAAAGGTAAAACGTTCTGAAAAACTGGCTGCCGTCGGAGAACTTGCCGCCGGCGTCGCCCATGAGATCCGCAACCCGTTGAGTTCGATACGCGGCTTTGCGCAGTTTTTGAGGCATTCTCTAAAAGACAAACCTCAGGAAAAAGAATATGCTGAGACAATGGTCACTGAAGTGGACCGCATAAATCGAGTCGTCACGGACCTGCTCACATTTGCCCGCCCCATGGCATTAGAAATCATGCCGACGGACATCACCGAGCTCGTAGAGCACGCCATGCGACTGGTAAATGCCGACGCCTTGTCCTGCCAGGTAGATATCCGGACCGAGATTTCAGATTTGAGCAGCCTGCCGATGGACGGCAATCAAATAACCCAGGCGCTTTTAAACCTTTTGCTCAATGCTCTGCAGGCCGTACCGCCTGGTGGTCACATCGAGATCGGCGCCGAATTGGAAACGTCTGCCTCACGACTTCATCTCTGGGTAAAGGACGATGGTCCCGGCATTTCTGACGACAAAATAGAGAAGATATTCGAACCCTTTTTTACGACTCGCGAAAAAGGAACCGGCCTGGGTCTGGCTATTGTCCACAAGATCGTCGAAAATCATTCCGGCGAAATAAGAGTTGTTAGCCCGCCTAAAGGGTTGATGCGGGGTTGCCGTTTTTCCATCATTCTTCCGATTATCGCCGCTAAAAAAATAAAAGGTATGTATAATAGGGCAGGGAATCAAAGCACGTTCCAAGGGGAGTAACAATGAAACCCAAAATCCTTGTAGCCGACGATGAGCGTTCTCATCGACAGATGATCGAAGCCGTCCTTTCCGCCGAAGGCTATGAAATTGCCCAAGCTGAAGATGGACAGGCAGCCTTCAATGCTGTTGCCGACAAATTCTACGATCTTGTTATCATGGATATCCGCATGCCGGAGCTTGGAGGTATAGAAGCGCTTAAAAAAATAAAAACCATCAGTCCTGGAATCCCCATCATTATCATGACTGCTTACGCTTCGGTCGGCACGGCCGTGGACGCACTCAAATCCGGTGCATCGGATTATTTGACCAAACCGCTGGACATTGAAGAGCTTAAGATTCTGGTCGCAAAAACCATGCGTTTTCACCAGCTCGAAAAGGAAAATATATATCTTAAGGAAAGATTGGATGACCGCTTTGATTTTTCGAAAATCATCGGCCAAAGTCCGGCCATGAAAAAGCTGTTTGAAACCATGGCGCTGGTGGCTCCCTCTGAAGCCACAGTGCTGATCGTCGGGGAAAGCGGGACCGGCAAGGAATTGATTGCCAATGCCATTCACCAGAACAGCTCTCGCAAAGACCGGCCTTTTATCAAGGTCAACTGTGCCGCGTTACCCGAAACACTGTTGGAGAGCGAACTGTTCGGCCATGAGAAGGGTTCCTTTACCGGAGCGATTGCCAAAAAACAGGGGCGATTTCAGCTGGCCCACAAATCCTCCATTTTTCTGGATGAGATAGCCGAAATGGAACCTGCCATCCAGGCCAAGATTCTCAGAGTACTCCAGGAACGCGAATTTGAACCGTTAGGCGGCACCCAGACCATCAAAATAGACACCCGGGTGATCGCAGCCACCAACAAAAACCTTGAAGCGGAAATTACTGCCGGCCGTTTCCGGGAAGACCTTTACTACCGACTCAATGTGGTGACCCTCGATGTTCCGCCATTGCGTGAGCGTCGTGAGGATATCCCGCATCTGGCAGATCATTTTCTGAAGCATTACGTTAAGAAAAACCGCCGTCTCATTCAAGGGTTTACCCCTAGAGCAACTGATTTGCTGATGCGTTACGAATGGCCGGGCAATGTGAGGGAACTGGAGAACATCATCGAGCGGGCCGTAATCATGTCGCGGGGAGAAGTAATAACTCCCATGGAGTTTCCCAGTGATATACAAGAGTTGGATGAAGAACTAAAAGGTTTGCAGATCAGTTTGACTCCGGGAAGATCCCTCAAAGAAGTTGAAAAAGCCATGATCCTGCGGACACTGGAGGAGACCGGCGGCAATCGCACCCATGCCGCCAGAATTCTGGGAATTACGCGTCGGACGCTGCAGCTTCGTCTGAAGGATTACGGCATCAACCCCTAAAAACCAAGCGTGAAACCCACTGAATAAACGGCTCTTATTTTAAGCATTTTCGTGCGCTGCAAATCCTGATAGGAGATTGGGTTTCAGATGTCAGCCCATCCGTCGGCCAGATAAGCTGCCGGTCAAATCGAAAAAGAAACTATTGTTGATCTATGACGCTCCTACATATTGTGGGAGCGGTATTTGCTTGTGCTTGCATCCCGGTTTCTTACGGGGTATCATGCTGTTTTTTACGGGGCAACCGCGGTTTATTGAATAGATGCCCTAAAGCCCAATTTGTCTTCCCTGTTCTTCAGGGCTAGTATTGTAGTGGCGGGGTTTATCCCCATAAGCGCTAAGTTATTTTAAGCCGTTTTTTTATTTAAAAATAATTTGATAACTGATAGTTACGTCTTCTCTTAGACTCAGAAAGTAATTTTGAAATTTCGTTCCAGCGTGCTATCATTTCAT
>Ga0209339_1000139_pt1 | contig 29508 bp, 21 predicted proteins | sample OlaalgELextract3_FD_187376 | JGI IMG/M metagenome (GOLD analysis project Ga0209339, IMG submission 187376) | Olavius algarvensis symbiont microbial communities from Tuscany, Italy - Type A ELBA extract 3 (SPAdes) (version 2) | ecosystem: Host-associated > Annelida > Digestive system >... | reverse complement strand
TAACCTGAAGCACAGCAGATTGCTGCTTTAACCAATTTTTCAAAGAACATTGACCAAATTTAAAATGTTGGACCTACAATTTTGTAATTTATTCTGATCAATTTTAAGTTTATGCGCAGGCTCTATAGTAATACCCTCACTATGCAGGGTCAAGGATTAAAATGGGGGTCCGTGTTGCGGGGTACGGGTTGCGGGGTGCGGATTGCGAGGTGCGGGGTGCGGGGTGCGGGGTACGGGGTCTCGATTGCGGATTGCGGATATTGGATTTCGGATTTAAACGAATTAGAGCCCGGGGGCCGGCTGCGGGGTAAGCAAGCCGGCATTCGGCGTTCGGTTTTCGGCATTCGGTGTTCGGCATTCGGGGATCGAAAAAGCAGGTTTTCGGTTTTCGGAACGCGGAGTTCGGCATTTGGAATATGGAAAGGGGTAGATGGTGGAAGGTGGAAGGTAAAAACTTTAGGGCAAAAGGCGCAAGGTGCGCGGTCAATGGTCCAACGTCAATGGTTGGGAGCAGGTTGATGATTGGCAACTTCCATAATCATTTCGTTCCTTCTCTCACCTTCTTTCTTTTCAGACCTTCTCACCTTCTCACCTTCTTTCTTTTCAGACCTTCTCACCTTCTCACCTTCTCACCTTCTTTCCTTTCCAACTTCCGAATTCATCTATATCAACCCATAACCTTCGACCTTTCAGCCTTTATTTTCCTTTATTGCTTCTTTCAAGCAAACTGTAAGGGAGACAAACTCCCCGGGCTCCAGGGTTTCCGCGCGGCGGGAATGATCGATGCCGGCCGCCGACAGGGCCTGCCGGGCAGTTTGAGAATCAATGGGCAGCCCGCTTGCCGCCAGGGCGTTTTTCAGGGTTTTGCGTCGGTTGCCGAAAGCCGCCTTGATGACGGCGAACAACATTGCCTCGTCATGGGGTCCATAAACCGTGGTGGGTTTGAATTCGATTTCTATAACGGCTGAATCAATTTTCGGCTGGGGATAAAAAGCGCTGGCCCTGACATTTAACAGGGGGCGAATTGCCGCGCAGTATCTGAGCATGGCGGTGATGCGGCCATATTCTCTGCCGCCGGGTCGGGCCGCAATCCGCTGCGCCAATTCCTTTTGGAACATGAAAATCGCCCGCTTAAAGTCATGGCGCGCCTGAATCAATTTGATTAAAACCTGGGAAGAAATATTGTAGGGCAGATTGCCGACTACCGTAATCTTGCGATCGGCTGAAGCCGGAAACTGACCCAGATCTATTTGAAGGATATCGCCGGCGACAATTTCACAATTGGAAATGTTGTGGGCCAGCAATTCAGTCTTCAACAGGTCAATAAGCTGTTGATCTTTTTCGACGGCATATAATTTTTTGACGCTGCGTGCCAACGGAATCGTCAGCGCCCCCAGCCCGGCGCCGATTTCCAAGACCACATCCTGTTCCGATAGGCCTGATTTGGCTGTTATGGCAGCGGCAATCGACGGATCGGAGAGAAAGGATTGTCCCAGTCTTTTTTTGGGTCGGAGCTCCCAAGCTCGCAGCAGTGTTTTGGGTGTTGTCATAGTTCACTAGGTAACAGGGTTTATCGTCGATTTCAATGCTAACTTCCGCCAACACCCCAATCGACTCCCAATTTCCGGGCAAAAAATCCAATGACTTGACTTTTCTACAAATGTTAATTATTTTTATTGTATTTTCTTAGGGTTAGGTGGGTGTAAACGTGTTACCCTTTTACAAAGGAGGAATCCATGCCTAGAAAGAAAGGGAAGGCAGTCAGTTTCGATGCCATGGTTAAATTTTTTATGCAAAATTATAATATCCCGACCAAAAAAGATGTCGACCAATTGATTATCAGGTTGGACCGCCTGGAAAATTTAATTAAAAGTTCGATGGGTTCCTGCACCGCCAAATCACAGAACTCCCGCCGGAAAACTTCTCTGACGGCTGTCGATATCGTACTGGACACCATTAAACGTTCGAAGCAGGGAATTGATTTTGCACAAATTCAGGCAAAAACCGGTTTTGATGAAAAGAAAATTCGCAACATAATATTCCGTTTGAATAAGTCCGCCAAGATCAAGCGCAAAAGCAGGGGCGTGTATATTGCGGGCTGATCGGACAGGGAGAAAATGCCTAAAGTGCCCTGAAATGCCTAAAATGCCTAAACTTATGGTGTCGCTGCGCTCCGTCTTTTATATGAAAGAAAGTTGGCTGGTGCCATATAATGTAGGAAAACAAATAAAGAGTATACCTTGCGTTTCATATCTCTATAATTGACAGGACACATTAATTTTAGTCAATTTAGTCATTTTGCTATTTTAGTCATTTCTTTGAATACTATTTTGACCAAAAAAAATGTTTGCCTGCTGCAAAAATAACATAAACAATATTTAAGACCAAATGGGGTGACTATGGAAACTATCGTGGATTCTTCCAATCCGGGGCTTAAGGCCGGTGACCGGATTTGTGATTATCGCATCGAGCATGTTGAAACGCTGAAAGAAATTTCGGCGGTTTTTTATGCCCTGAAGCATCTGACTACCGGGGCCAGACACATTCACATCGGCAAGGAAGATGCCGAAAATACCTTCAGTGTGGCATTTAAAACCATCCCCAAAGATTCCACCGGTGTCGCTCACATTCTTGAGCACACTGCGCTGTGCGGTTCCCGGAAGTTTCCCGTGCGGGATCCTTTTTTTTCGATGCTCAAAAGAAGTTTGAGCACCTTCATGAATGCCTTTACGGCCTCGGATTGGACCATATATCCTTTCTCGACCCAGAACAAAAAGGACTTCTACAATTTGATGGACGTATACCTGGACGCCGCCTTTTTCCCGAAACTCGATGGTCTCAGCTTCAAGCAGGAGGGACACCGCCTGGAGATCGACGACGGTGATCAAGGGCAGGACCCAGAACTTCCCCGGTTAATCTACAAAGGGGTGGTCTACAACGAGATGAAAGGCGCCATGTCATCGCCGGATCAGGTGATGGCCCGCTCGATTTTAAAAGCGCTCTATCCCTCATCCACCTATCAGTTTAATTCGGGAGGCGAGCCGGCTGAGATTCCAACCCTCACCTATGAACAACTCAAAGAATTTCACCGGCAGCACTATCACCCCAGCAACGCCTTTTTCTATACCTACGGCAACCTGCCGCTCAAAGACCATCTGGCTTTTATCGAAGCCAAGGTGCTCGGGCAATTCAAACAAATTGACCCGGATACCGATGTCGCGGCCCAACCCCGCTGGAAGCAGCCGCGATCGTCAACCTATCCGTACCCTTTCGATAAAAACGAAGATCCTACCCATAAATACCAGGTGTGCGTCGCCTGGTTGACCGCCGATATCAAGGACTCTTTTGAAATTCTGACCCTGACATTGCTGGAGCAAATCCTGTTGGGCAATTCTGCGTCTCCCCTGCGCAAAGCGTTGATCGACTCCGGGCTGGGCAGCGCCCTGTGCGATGGCTGCGGCTTCGACGCCGACAACCGGGACTCGCTGTTTGTCAGCGGGCTGAAAGATGTCGAACAGGCATCGGCCGACAAGATTGAAGCCGTTATTTTTGACGTGTTGGCCGACCTTGCCGATAACGGCATTGAAAAAAAGCTGATCGATTCCGCCATTCATCAAATTGAATTTCATCGCAAGGAGATCACCAATTCGCCTTATCCATACGGCATTAAATTGCTGCTGACGTTTTCAGGCAGCTGGTTCCACGGGGGTGATCCCCTTAAAATTCTAAACTTCGATGCGGATCTGAACCGTCTGCAGAGCGAATTGGCCCAGGGCTCTTTTTTTGAAAGCCGCATCAGGAAGTATTTCCTGGACAATCCGCACCGGATCCTATTTACCCTGGCACCGGATCAGGAGATGGCGCAAAACCAGGACCAACGGATGCGCTCTGAGCTCGAGCGCATCCGGAAAGATTTATCCTCCACGGATATAGATCAAATCAAGCAGGACGCGGAAGCATTGCAGCGTCTGCAGGAGACTGAAGAGGATGTTGCCAGTCTTCCCACGCTGCAGCGCCAGGACATACCGCCGACGGTACCGCTGATAAAGCAGAGTGGCTTCGAGGCTGACCTGCAGGCAACCATCTATAATCAGGCCACTTCCGGTATTGTTTACTATGCCGCAGCCGCCGGGACCGGATCACTGCCCGGCAACCTGATACCGCTGACCCCATTTTTTTGCTATACCCTGGCCCGCATGGGCACCCGCATACGCAATTATGCCGACCTGGCCCAGCGCATCGATACCTATACGGGTGGAATCGGGGCCTCCACCCATTCCCGGACCCGTTTCGACCCGGCCGGGGAATGCATCCCCTTCGTTTCATTTAACGGGAAATGCCTGGTCAGAAACCAGGAGCCGATGTTCGATATTATCCGGGAAGTGCTTCATCAGCATGATTTTTCCGATCTCCCCCGCTTAAAAAACCTGCTGCTCGAGTATCGGGCCGGGCTTGAGTCGATGGTCATACACCAGGGTCACCGGTTGGCCATCTCCCTGGCGTCCCGCAAGTTCTCCACCACCCGCGCCCTGGGCGAAACCTGGAGTGGCGTGCACCAACTGCAAGCCATCAAGCAATTAGCCGATAGTCTCGACGAGCAAAAACTCGGCCGGCTGTCAACGGATTTGACTGTTATCGGTGAGACGATTTTCACCCGCCCTAACTTCAAAATGGCCCTGATTGGTGAGGACGAAGCGCTCGTTGAGGCGTTGCCGAATTTGGGTTCCGTATACAACGGGTTCGATGTCGGAAATGGCGATGGCTTCTCCGATCCGGATATTAAGCTGGAGGCGGAAACCATTCGGGAAGGCTGGAGTACGTCGTCGGCGGTATCCTTTGTGGCCCTCAGTTTTGAAACCGTGCGCATGGAACACGAGGATTCGGCGGCCCTATCCGTTATCAGCAAGATTTTGAGATCCATGTATCTGCATCGTGAGATTCGCGAGAAGGGCGGGGCCTATGGCGGTTTCGCCCTTTACAGCCCGGAAGACGGTCTGTTCAGTTTCGCTTCCTATCGTGATCCGCATATCGTGTCGACCTTAAATGCTTTTGACAATGCCGCGGCCTTTATTCGCTCCGGCAACTTCAGCGATGAAGATGTCAATGAAGCCGTGCTGCAGGTATGTTCGGAGATAGACAAACCCGACCCGCCGGGACCGGCTGCCAGAAAGGCCTTTTACCGTAAAATTATATCCTTGAGCGACGAGATGCGCACCCGCTATAAAACCGAGCTCCTGGCGCTGAACCGCAGCAAAGTAATGCAGGCCGCGGAGAAATACTTCGATCGGCAGGATACCCAAAAGGCGGTGGCGGTGATTTCCGGGGAGGATCAGATCAACGCCGCCAACGTCAAATTGGGTGAGCGCCCTTTAAAGATTCATCGGATCTAACAATTCCTGATTTTATAAACCGAGTCCTTGCGGATTTTGATTTTGGATTTTAGATTTCGGATTTTGGATTTATTGTATCGCTGCGCTCTATCTGTTTTTAATTTTGTCGCAGAAAACCTGGTCCTCCCTCCGGTCCGGAAGCTGGAGTCGGTTTTTAGATTTCGGATTGCGGATTTCGAATTGCGGATTTGTTGTATCGCTGTGCTCTATCTGTTTTTATTAAAATGACAGAATTCCTTAAATCCAAAATCCGAAATCTAAAATCCCAAATTTAGGGAGAATAAAATGGGATCAATTATCATTGGCAAACTGTCAATATAGTCATAATTCTCACGAGTCCGGAGCCTACCCCTATGGCCAAACCGATTGAAAAGCTGATGAGCGTGCCGGAAGCTGTCAGACAGTTTGTAAAGGACGGCGACCACCTGATAATTGGAAATTATACGGTCTGCACCTGCATGGAACTGGTTTTCGAAATCCTGCGGCAGGGCAAAAAGGGATTCACCCTTTACTCCCAATCCGGCATACTGGATGTCGAAATGCTGGTGGCGGGCGGAGCGGTTGAGCGGCTGGTGACGACCTATGTGCTGCGCTCCGGCGGGCGGCGTGGCGGTTCGGCCGTGGAGCGCGCCCTGCAGGCCGGGTCCCTGCAAATTGAAGACTACACCAATTTCAACTACAACGCCCGCCTGATGGCAGGCATGCACGGATTTTCATTCATGCAGGTGTTCGAAGGGATCACCGTTACGGATCTTTTCAAAAAACGCGGTTTTTTAGGGGAAGACAAATATCGGATCATCCAGTGCCCCTATACCGGGAAGGAGGTGGTGACCGTGCCGGCCGCCAATCCCGATGTCTGTATCCTGCATGTCCAAAGGGCGGACAAATTCGGCAACGCGCAATACTGGGGCGCCATCGGCAGTGTGCCGGCCGCCGCCCTGGCCAGCAAGAGGATCATCGTTACCTGCGAACAGATCGTCGACACTGAGATCATCCGGTCCAGCCCCCATCACACCATTATTCCGGCGTTCAGAACCGATGCCGTCATCGAAGTGCCCTGGGGAGCGCACCCGACCGAAGTGGTGGGGCACTACAACCAGGATCGTCTCATGTACGGATTATTCATGCTGGCGGCCGCCGACGGGGACAGGTTGCAGGAGTGGATGGATGAATGGATATTCCGTTGTCACGACCGGCCGGCTTATATCGACCATTACGCGGACAAGTTCGGCAGCGACCGACTTCAAAAACTCGTCGCCAAACCGTTTTACTCCGCGCCCGCCGACTATGGTTCGGCGTTTCACACTGCCTGGGATGAGAACGGCCAGGATCGGGCGACGGGCATGACCATGGCCGAAATCGAAGGCCTGCTGGATGAGAAGGGGCTGTTATATGACTAAAAAATATACGTTGAACGAACTTCTGATCATTGCCGTTGCCAGGGAAATCAATAATTACGACAACGTCATCCTCGGCATCGGGCTGCCCACCACGGCCGGCGCTCTAGCCAAAGCCCTGCACGCGCCCCAGGCAAACCTGATGATGGAAGCGGGCATGATCGACTTCGAACCGTTGATTCCACCCAACCACATCGCCGATGTCATGGCCTGCAAAGGTTACGCCTGCGCCACCGATCTGTTCACGGCCTTCACCATGACCTACCGCGGATTCGTGGATGTCTGCTTTCTCGGTGTCGGTCAGATAGACAAATTCGGCAACCTGAACACGACTTCCATTGGTGACTACTACGAACCTGATTTAAGGCTGCCGGGATCGGGGGGCGCGGCCGATTTTATCTCCTACGCCAAACGCACGGTACTCACCATGCGCGGCGGTGAGTTCGTGGAAAAGCTGGATTATTTTACCTCCCCCGGCTATCTGGACGGCGGCGATGCCAGGCAGCGCAGCGGCTTGTTTGCCCCGAACAGCGGCCCTTCCAGGCTGATCACCCGGAAAGGCATATTCGAATTCGACCCGGAAACCAAAGAGCTTTGCCTGGCCAGGATTCATCCGCGGATCACCGTGGATGATATCAAGAAAGACGTGCCCTGGGATTTGAAAGTATCGGAAAACCTTGCGGAGACTGAAAGACCCAGCGCTGAGGAGATCGACTTCATCCGCAAATTCGCCCCGGCCGCCGCCATGGGACGGGCCCTGGCCACCGAAATGGGTTTTGCCAATCTGACCAGGGAACTCGAGGCGCGGGGGAAGATGTAATTGGTGAGTACGGTTCCTGGTTTAGAGGACGTGGCTTTGTTTCACATTAAAGAGCTGATAAGTTGGCAAATATTACCAGCAGTGTTCAGGTGTCGGGTGTCAGGTGTCAGCAACTGAATTTGAACCACTGGATGGGAGTCGCTCTAAAATTAGATTTTCTTTCTCCGCTAGAATACTTCTTCCAGCGTCGTTCCCTGGGCGTATGCGGGCGGCGTCATTCCGAGAAAGGCGACCAGGGTCGGTACGACATCCCTGCCGTTATAGATCCGGCAATGGTGAGTTTCATTTATGCAACCGAGAAGGATTATCCAATACTCCATTCCTCCGGCACTCCACCGATCCAATCCTCCAGCACTCCATCACTCCAGCATTCCACTACTCCGCCACTCCAGTACTCCAACATCCCAATTCGCCTTAAGTTTACCTAAAAACCTCTCTTTGGGTTAATTTGTAGCCGACTCCAGTAGGTATAGCTATTTCACCGACCCACATCCGGATCCATGTCCGGATCGAAGGGCAGCTCATCCAAATGTTCGACATATTCCAGCGGATCGAAAGGCACCATTTTCAAGTCCAGCTTCGGTCGGGCCAGGGCCTGGATTTCGGGGCTGGGATTTTCCAGTCCGGTCCAGGGGATGCCATAGACTTCGCGGGCGTCAGGGTATTTTTTCTTCCACAGCTCATGGCGCAGTTTCATCCGGTTAAAGGGGCTTTTGAGGTGAATCAGGTTCACCAGCATGGGCGTCTTTTCGCGGGGGTCCGAAGGCAAAAAATAGAAAGCCGCGGGAATGCCGCTGGCCTCGCCCACCGGGTCCGGTGAGATCCAGTGGCGTTTGTAATTGCCTTTGACCGTCGCGCCGAGCCGGGGGCCGGCATAAATGAATACGTGATCGCGCCGGCTGTGGGTGTCGCCGTTCAACAGCAGGGCCGTCTGATCGATGCCGTCGATGACGCGGTCCGTGGGTATGTGCCGGGTTGCGCCGGCCAGGCGGGCAAAGGTGGTAAAAAGGTCGGTTTCGTGGATGATATCCCCCACCAGTTGCCCGGGCTTGATCGTGCCCGGCCACCAGGCAAAAGCCGGCACCCGCACGCCGCCCTCCAAAAAACCGCCTTTACCGCCGCGGTAGATGGTCTCGGCCATTCCCAGTCCCGGCGGCGGGTTGTGGGTCATCGGCCCATTGTCGGCCATGGCGATGACCAGGGTGTTTTCGGCGATGCCCAGATCCCTGAGTTTGTCCATCACCTGGCCGACAAAGGGGTCGATGTTGCACTGCAGGCCGTCCTGCAAGATGCTGCGCGATGTCGAGCACTTCTTCGGGTTGGGGATGAAGCTTGTCAGGTTGGGCCAGTTGGCGATGTAAAAGGGCTTGCCGGCCTTGGCATTGCGTTCGATGAACTCCAATGTCCGCCGCTGGGCCTCCGGGTCGATCTTCAGGTAGTTTTCATGGCTGTTGTCGCCCCACTGGCGGGCCTTTTCACCCTTTTTGCCTTCGGCCACCTGCACCCAGCCTTTCGTTATAAACGTGTCGTCGAGTTTGTAGGGATCCGGCGGCAGCATGTCTTCGAACAGACCGATGGAGGCGTTGGCGCCTTCGGCGACGCGGGTGTTGAGCGACAGGATCTGGTTGTAGCCGGTGAAAAAGGCTTCGTCGAATCCCTGGTTGTGGGGATAGCTTTCTTCGATATCGCCCAAGTGCCACTTGCCGTGAAATGCCGTGGCATAGCCTGCCTGGGACAGCACTTCGGCGATGGTGACTTCCTCGCCGCGCATGCCGTGCATTTCCAGCAGCATGCCGATGTTGTACATCCCGCTGCGGACCGCCAGGCGGCCGGTGGCCGATGCGGCGCGGCTGGGCGTGCAGCCGACTTCGGTGTACATGCGGGTGAATAAAATACCCTCCTGGGCCATGGTATTGAGACGCGGCGTATCGAGCCCCCGAACCTTCTGAATGGCCGGAATACCGACATCGCCGTAGGCCGTATCATCCCACATAATGTGGATAATGTTGGGCGGGGTACCATGTTTTGCCTTCAATTCGGCCAGTATCTCGTCAAGCGCCCGGTCTTCGGCCGTCCATTTTTCGCCATGCTGGGCTGCGAGGATATAATACTCTGCGTCCTGGATGATCTTATCGTCCGCTTGGGCGGCCGGCTTTCTGGCACCCAACCCAAAAGTCAGTGCTGTAAAAAACAAAATCAAAGTGAAAATACTACTGCCTTTCATAGTTGTCTCCTTTTCGGTATTCAGGGCCGCCCAGGGCTAATCGCACCAGGGGGATAAATTTAATCGAACAGATCAGGCTCCGGCCACTCGAATTCGGCCTGAAGCCGTCCCTGGTAATTTGTTGCTTCGACTGTTTAACTCTAAGCACAATCTTGGCGCATACAATATCAAAGATGGATGATGAAGATTGAATTTTAGATGCGAGCACGAGTACGACGACGAGAACGATTTAAATACCCAGTTTTGGAGCTGTTATCGATGTTTCAAACGAGTGCGGCCTTCGGCTAAAGGACAGCCGGTCTGATCAGAAAAGAAACTATTGGTAATCAGTTGCGAAATCGACTTTTGTTGGGTTTCGCATTTCGTGATAGCACCGCAAAAATGTAGGTTGGGTTGAGTGTAACGAAACCCAACAATGCCTGGAGTTGGCTCAACCCAACCTACAATGGCAACCTAGCCTAAGAATGAATCTACTCCAGTTTTGAATTGTAGTTTCATAGGGGGGGGCAGCCGCTGACCGCGATCGTCCAGTCTGATCAAATAAAAAACTGATGAACATTGAACATCGAAAATCGAAATATGTATTCTGCCTGCCGTGAGCTTTTTTTGCCGAACGGTCAATTTAAAACGACTGAGCGTAGCGATTCCACCATTAGTCAATTGTCATTATTCATTCGTCATTTTATGTAGTTTCACACGAGCGCGGCCTCTGGCCCAAAAAAGTCAGTCTGATCAAAGAATAGAAACTTTGATCTTATGTCAGCGTAGGGTCGGCCACCGTGCCGACCGTTTTTAGGCGGGCACGGTGGCCCGCCCTACGTTTCTAAAATATGCGGTTTCACTTGAGACTCCTGGTGTCAGGAAATTCGGTCATCGTATCCTGACACCTGAAACCTGACACCCGAAACCTTATTTTTTGTGTAGTTTCATACGAGCCATCAGATCTTCAAGGCCACTTCGGTTGCTTTGCGCAACGCGGCGCCGAGGTTTCCGGGAGCCGCGGCATCCCCCACGGCCAGTACTTTCGTCACGCTGCCTCGCAAGGCATTCAGTAAACGATCCTGCGGCCGGGCGTTGATGCCGATTACCACGAGATCTGCTTCCAGAGTGAACTGGGATTCATCCTTCTTTTTTAGACAGACCCGGTTTTCTTCAATTGAGACCACCTGAGTTTCTGTGTAAATTTCAACACCTTTGTCCGAGAGCCGTTTCATTAACCGCTCTTTGGGAATTTTTTTCATGCGGGCCAGCACGGCCGGTGCTATTTCGACTACACTGATTCGTTTTCCCGGCCCGGCTAGCAAATCGGCGGTTTCACATCCAATATCGCCGCCGCCGATAATGACAACCCGGTCGCCGGCAGGCGGCCCGGTGAGGTAAATCTCGCGGGCCTGGATCACGAAATCGGCCTCTATGCCCGGAATCGGCGGCCGGCCGGGGAGGGACCCGGTGGCGACGATCACTGCATCCGGACCAAATGCCGCTATTTGGGACCGATTGGTTTCATGGCCGGTGCGAACGGTCACGGGCGACTTGTTGAGGCAATTGACAAGGTAGGTCAATATGCCTGACATTTCCTCCTTAAACGGTGCAAGGTGCGCCAATTGTATCTGACCACCCAGTCGATTGGTTTGCTCCCACAGTTCCACCGCGTGGCCCCGTTGACTTGCGATCAGGGCGGCCTGGATACCGCCGGGACCACCGCCGACTACCAGGACTTTTTTCTTCTGCCGGGCCGGTTGAATCTGCCAGATGGATTCATGTCCGGCAAACGGATTGACCGTGCAGCATCGCCCGATACCCTCGACGCCCGGGCCGGCGCAGTCTTCCAGGCAGGCGACGCAGGGACGGATCGCTTCTTGCGGCAGGTCCGACTCGGCCTTGCGGGGAAAATCAGGATCGGCCAACAGGGCCCGGGCCATCGCCACGTAATCTGCCTGGCCGCGGCTGATGATATCTTCGGCCACATCAGGCTGATTGATTTTACCAATTGCAACCACCGGAATGGTTACGACGGATTTGATTTGAGCGGCCAGGTGAGCCAGCGGTGCCAGGGGGCTGTCTCCCGGCTGAATGATCCGGTATTTGGTCTGCTTGTTGCCGGCGTTGGCCACAATCGCATCGGCGCCGGCCTGGTCCACCCATCCGGCAACCTTCATCGCTTCCTCGATTCCCAGGCCGCCGGCTACGAATTCCTCACACACCAGTTTGATTATCAGCGGATAATCCTTGCTGGTCAGCATTTTCACCTTCTCAATCAATCGGATCAGAAAATGGGCGCGGTTCTCCAGACTTCCACCCAGATCGTCGCGACGGGTGTTCAACAGGGGCGACAGCAGCTGGGAGATTATTTCTCCATAGCTGGCCTGGATTTCAATTCCGTCATAGCCGATTTGCCGGGCCTGCAGCGCGCCCCGGGCCATGATTTCCAGGATTTCATCGGCTTCTGCCCTGGACATGATGGTGGCCAGGGGCGCAACCCACGTTTTCCCTTTTGGTTGAGCACCGGGAGCCCCGGCTGCAACCGTCTTTTCATGCGGATAATTGAGCTGCATGAATGCCCGGGCGCCTTCGGATTGGACGGCCGCGAGCAGTTGCTGCAAACCGGCAATATGCTCCGCCGTATCGATTCGCAGCTGATGAGAAGCCTTATAGGCCCGCGGATAGTCAAGGCAGGGGCAGTCCAATACGATCAGGGCCGCGCCGCCGGCGGCCCGGGCGCGGTAGAACTCCACCAGCTTTGAATTGACTTTACCCTCCCGGGCGTACTTGGTGGGGTAAAGGGGCATGATGATGCGGTTTTTGAGGCGGCATGTGCCAATGCTGCCGGGGTTGAATAGGTTGGGGTACTTCATGGTTTGTCCTGTGGGATTAGAGGTTCAAGGTTCAGAGCTTTAGAGGTTCAGAGTCCAAAGGTTCAAGGTTCTGGGTTCAAGGCTTTATGATTCGGCTTTGCCGTTCGTTGCGAGTGTCCAGTCTGATCGCTAAAGATACTTTGATAAAGCGAATAACGAATATCGAACAAGGAATAATGAATATCGAAGTAAGGCATTCTATCATTATTATATTAGAAAAAAGACTGAGTGCAGCGATACCACCCTTCGACATTCTGCGGTTCGATATTCGATATTCTGCGGTTCGTTTTTTTTGTAGTTTAACTCAAGGGTCCGTTGCCTTTTCAATCCCGACCCCTGAACCTTGAACCTCTGAACCCAGAACCTCCGAACCTATTTTTCGATCATCCCCTTCAACTGCTCCAGGGCTTCATCCGGCATTTTGAAAGAATGCTCGGGACCCGGGAATTTGCCGTCCGTCACATCCTGGTTGTACTCTTTTAAGGCCTCGATGATGATTTTTCTGACGTTGGTGTATTGTTTGACAAACTTCGGAACAAACCGGTCGAACAGCCCGACGACATCATGGGTTACCAGCACCTGGCCGTCTACATCCGGACCCGCTCCGATGCCGATAACCGGAACCTTGACTGCTTCGGCGACCAGCTTGCCGAGGGGTGCCGGGACGGCCTCTAAAATCATTGAAAACACGCCCGCATCCTCCAGGGCCCTGGCATCATCGATGATCTGCTTGGCGGCCGAGGCATCCTTGCCCTGCATTTTAAAGCCACCCAGGGCGCTGGCAGTTTGGGGAGTCAAACCGATGTGCCCCTGAACCGGTATCCCGGCTTTGACGATCGCTTGAACCGTCGGTGCAAAATCAACGCCGCCTTCGAGCTTCACAACGTCACAGCCGCCTTCCTTCATCAAACGGCCGGCGTTGATGATCGCATCCCGGATGGAGGTGTTGTAGCTCATAAACGGCATGTCGCCGACAATTAAAGGCCCATTGCAGCCGCGCAGCACCGCCTTGATGTGGTGGATCATGTCTTCCATGGTTACCTTGACGGTTCCCTCCAACCCCATGACCACCATGCCCAGGGAATCTCCCACCAAAACAATGTCCACCCCGGATTCGGCCGCCATCAAGCCCAGGGGATAGTCATAGGCCGTCAACATGGTCAGTTTGCGGCCTTTTTCTTTGGCCTGTTGAACATCCAGAATGCTTACTTTGGTATTACTCATTTTAATTCTCCTTAACTAAGTTTAGCGAGTTTGAAAAATTTTCAACTGCACAAAATTCCAATTTTCAAGCACCAAAATCCAAACAAATCTCAAATACCAATAATCAATGACCCAAACAGGGCGTATGAACGCAGCATTTCTCATGTTTGGGATTTGGAATTTTGGTTATTGGGATTTGTTTGATATTTGTTTTTTGTAATTTGTAATTTATTTATTGAGCTGTTCTGCTGGTTGCCGTACCCAACTACTATACAGAATGTTATTCGTAGTGGGATTCCAGAGTCTGTATCAGTGTCGTTAAAGCAAAGTTGATCGGTGTTTCGATACCCAGCTCCTGGGCTTCACGTACGATGAACCCGTTGATGGCCGCGATTTCCGTCTGCCGGTGGTTGTCGACATCCTGGCCCATGGAAGACCGGTTGACGGCCGTGGCCTCAGCGACGTGGAAGACAATATCCACCGCATCTTCCCGAATGGCGACCCCCCGGGCCCGGGCCACCGTCATGGCTTCTTCGACGGCGATTCGGCTCAACTTTCTGGTTATTTCGAGATCGAGGATCTGCCCGTTTCTGATGCCGCTCAACGCCGTGATGGCGTTGATGCCGATGTTGATCAACAGCTTGTTCCAGACTACGCTGCGCACGTCATCGACAGCTTCGGTGACGATGCCGGCTTCGGTGAAAAAATCGGCAAACCGGCCGGCCAGTCGGCGCCCCTGTTCGGTGGTCGACCAGGTGCCAATGGTTGTCGGCCCGATGCCGGCGTGGCGGATACGGCCCGCGCCCAGCATGGTGGCCCCGTGGGAAGTCGTGCCGGCCAGAATGCGCTCCGGATCGATAAGTTCGGCGATGCAATCGGCATTGCCCATCCCGTTTTGCAGGGTCATGACGGATCCTTCCGGTCCGGCGACTTGCAGCGCCGTTTGAGCCGCGACCCGGGTCTGGGTGGATTTAACGAATATGATCGTCAGCTCGGCCCGTTCGATTCGATCGGGATAGGAGGTGGCACTGAGGCGCACCCGGCGGGTATTGCCGTCCCGTTCGATGGATAATCCATCCCGGTTAATGGTGTCGACGTGTTCCTGCCAGACGTCATAGAGCCAAACTTCGTTGTCGGCTTCGGCCAGCATGGCACCAAAGAGGCTGCCCATGGCCCCGGCGCCGATTACGGCTATTTTCATTTTAACCCCCCGCTGTTTGGATTGAAAATTGAAGATTGAAGATTGAAGAATTGTGGTATTCGCTTCGCTCATTTCTATTCTACAAATAATGACCGCGTACATTTAATATTCAATGACTTTCGAATCTTTATCATTCATATGTTTTCATTGATCCTTTATCATCTATATATTGAAATCAAATCATGTTTGTACAGGATTTATGAAAATGGGTTGAAAATAAAATAGATCCGCCGAAGGCGAACCACAAATCTTCAATCTTCAATTTTCATTCTTCAATCCGCGTCCCCCGTTGAGCCAGCAGGCCACCAGATGTCCCGGGGCGGCTTCTACCAGCGCCGGTTTTTCTATAGAGCAGCGGTCAAATCGATACCGGCATCTTGGATGAAACGGGCATCCCCGGGGCGGATCGATCGGGTTGGGCACATCCCCCTCCATGGCAAATGATTCGGCTCGGCGATGGGGGTCCGGCAGGGGCACTGACTTCAGCAGAGCTTCGGTGTACGGGTGGCGGGTCGACATACTAAAATTTTCGGCCGAGGCCAGCTCAACGATGCCGCCCAGGTACATCACCGCAATCCGATCGCAGATATACTGCACCACGCTGAGATCATGGGAAATGAATACATAAGAAAGATCGAACTCTTCCTTCAAATCCTCCATCAAGTTGATCACCTGGGCCTGAATCGAGACGTCCAGCGCGCTGACCGGTTCATCGGCCACGATGAGCTCCGGCCGGACACAAAGCGCGCGGGCAATGCCGATGCGCTGCCGCTGGCCGCCGGAAAATTCATGGGGATACTTGTCCAGGTCGATGCGGCGCAGGCCGACTTTTTCCAGCAGCTCCGCCGCCACCTCCCGCCGCTGCTTTTTCGGCACCTGCCCGGCTGCCCGCAACGGTTCGGTGATGATGCCTTCAACCTTCATTCTGGGATCCAGGCTGGAGTAGGGATCCTGGAAAATGATCTGCATTTTGCGGCGTAGCGCGCCCATTTCAGAACGGCTCAAAACCATGATATCCCGGCCGTCGATTTCAACCCGCCCCGCACTGGGTTTGATCAGCCGCAGGATGAGTCGGCCCAGGGTCGTTTTGCCGCAACCGGATTCTCCGACCAGGCCGAAGCTTTCGCCCCGCGAGACCGCAAAGGAGACCTTGTCCACCGCTTTGATCCAGGCCCGGGGCTTGGACAGGATGCCGCCGCCCAGGGGGAACTGTTTAACCAGATCGACAACGTTGAGCAGCGGAGCGTCAGACATCGTTTTTTCTCCGTTCCGGGTGTTCCTTCAGCCAGCAGCGTGCCCGGTGGGCATCGCCGACCGCCATTAGCTGCGGCCGGGTCTGGCGGCAGATATCGAATACATGCGGACAACGATCGGCGAACTTGCAGCCTTGAATGACCTCGGTCAAAACCGGTACGATGCCGGGTATCTCGTTCAGACGCTTTTTGTCTCCACCAAGCCCGTCGCCCAGGCGCGGCATGGATTTGAGAAGCCCACGGGTGTACGGGTGAAAGGGCCGGTCAAATATATCGTTGACACCAGCCTCTTCAACAATCTGTCCGGCATACATGACCACCACCCTGGCCGCCATCTGGGCCACCACGCCCAGATCGTGGGTTATCAGCAGCAATGACATGTCCAGTTCTTCTTTAAGCCGGATCATCAAGGACAGGATCTGGGCCTGGATGGTGACGTCCAGGGCCGTGGTGGGCTCATCGGCGATCAACAATTTCGGACCGCAGACCATCGCCATGGCGATCATGACCCGCTGGCGCATGCCGCCGGAAAGTTGGTGCGGATAATCATTGAGGCGCTTCGCGGCCGCCGGTATCTTGACATGATCCAACCACCGGGCCGCTTTTTTGAGGGCCTTGGCCTTGCCCAGTCCCTGGTGGATCATGAGCGGTTCCGCCACCTGGCGGCCGATGGGCAGCACCGGGTTGAGGGAAGTCATGGGCTCCTGGAATATCATCGATATTTCATGGCCGCGAATTCTGCGCAGGCGCTCGGCGTCGAAGTTCAACAAATTTTGCCCGCCAAAATTGATTATCCCGGACTGTATTTCGCCCGGCGGTGACGGAATCAATCCCAGGATGCTCAAGGAAGTCACACTTTTGCCGCAGCCCGATTCCCCCACCAGCCCGATGGTTTCGCCGGCGTCCAGGTGAAAGCTGACGCCGTCCACCGCCCGGGCGACCCCTTCCGGCGTGTGGAAGTGGACGTTTAATTTTTCTATTTCCAGGAGTCGGGTGCTCATTTACAATAAATGACTAAAATGACTAAATTGCCTAAAATTGAGGTATCGATTCGCTTTATCTCCTAATAAAACGGACAGAATACCTTAAATCCGAAATCCGCATTCCAAAATCTAAAATTACCTCATGGGTCACAGGAGCTGCAAAATATTATCGTAACTGAAAGGAAATTGTGACAATACTTACTACTCTTCATCCTTCCTTCGGCCAGAGGTAGTTTAGTGCCGTCAGAGCATAAATTTTGGCGGTTTCGACCAACTGGTCCAGGTCAACCCATTCATCAACCTGGTGCGGCACCTGACGGTCGCCGGCACCCATGGTGACGATGGGGATATTTTTTAAGGCCCATAAAAAGGTGCCGTCCGTGGCACCGGGTACACCGGCATAGGTGGGGTCCCCCGCAACCATTTGCCGGGTGGCCCAATCGGCGGCCAGGACGACCGGGTCTTCACGATCCGTCAGGGTGCAGGGACGGTCGGTCAATATGTCGACTTCTATGCGAAGATCGTGATTGCGCTCCAACTGCAGTAACTTGTCATAATCCCGGTATTCCTGCCTGACCTGCTGCGCGATCTCCTGCGCCATGCTCTCCAGGTCGCTGATAATCGCCGGATGCGATTGACCGGGAATCGTCCGGATATCGACCAAAATCCGGGCTTCGCCGGGCATCACATTGAGTTGGGGGGCGCCGGTGGCCGGGGCCTGGACCACGGTCGGCGTGAAGCTGGGCCAGCCCAGGTGTTCATCCCGGCCGGGATTTTGGGCCGCTTTGTATTCCAGTTCATGCAAGGCGTCGATCAATTTGGCCACGGCCGGGGCGGTATTCAGGCCGGACAGCGGCATGGCGCCATGGCTCATACGACCGGAGATGGTAAACTGGGCCCGCAGCGCACCTTTCTGGGTGGTGCAGATCAACCCGTCCTGGGGTTCACAGATAACCGCGCCGGTAATGGCATCGGCATGGCCGCGGTCAATAAAATTCCGGACGCCCAGCATCTGGTCTTCTTCATCGCACAGCACACCACCGATGATGGTGCCGGACAGTTCGACGCCGCATCGTTTCAGGGCCGCCATGGCAATCAGCATGGCTGCCAGGTTGCCTTTCGTGTCGTTGGTTCCACGGCCGTACATGCGCCCATCGACGATTTCGGCGCCAAAAGGGTCGTACTGCCAGATCGATTTATCGCCTGGTGTAACCACATCGGTGTGACCTTCGAACATCAGTCGGCGGCGGCCGGCACCGGCCGGCCAGGTGACGATGACATTCGATCGGCCGGGAGCCACTTCCTCCATGGCCGCCTCAAATCCCTGCTGCCGGGCCCAATCGTAAACATAATCCGCCGCAGCCTGTTCACTGGTTCCCGCCGCCGGGTCCCAGACGGAGTTGATCCGAACGAGATCAGCGGTGAAATTAATCAGTTCGTCAGAATCAACTGCGGATACTACTTTGGATATTATGTCTTCAGGTATCATTGCTGTCTCTTATGCACTTAAGAATAAGACGAGTAAAAAAAAACGAACATCGAACATCGAACGCCCAACATCCAACATCGAATAATGATGTCGCTCCGCTCTGCGATTCAATAAAAGATGGTTCCTCGAAGCCAATCAATCTGCTCAATCTTTTTTATACAAAACGCTTCCCTCCGAATTTACAATCCGCAATCCGCAATCCGCAATCCAAAATCTAAAATCTAAACGCCCCACATTCCGATTTTTCAATCCGCAATCCGCAATCCGAAATCTATCTAACGCGGACCATCTTCGGATCCAGCGTATCCCGCAGTCCATCGCCCAGCAAGTTAAAACCCAAAACAGCCCACGCAATCGCCAGACCGGGAAAGATAGCGATCCAGGGCGAAATGTTCATGTACGTTTGTGCTTCGTTTAACATCCGGCCCCAGGACGCATGGGGCGGCTGGGTTCCCAGCCCCAGATAGCTGAGTCCGGCCTCTGCCAAAATGGCCACGGCAAACTGAATCGTTCCCTGTATCAACAGCGGAGATAAGATATTGGGAAGCACATGCCGCCAGGTGATGGCCCACTCGCTGAGGCCGCCGGCTCGGGCGGCGGCTATATATTCCCGTTCCCAGATGGACATACACACCGCTCGGGTCAGGCGTGCGAAAATCGGGATATAAAAAATTCCGATGGCTAACATGGCGTTGACCATGGACGGCCCCAGAATGGAGGTGATTAGAATGGCTGACAATACAGCCGGAAAACCGAATAATAGATCGGAAAAGCGCATGATGGACTCGTCCACCCACCGGCCGTAATAGGCCGCCATCAATCCCAGAACCACGCCGACACTCAATCCGATGGCCACTGTGACTAATCCGACAATGATGGAGTTTACCGCCCCCACCATGACGCGCGAGAGCGTATCGCGGCCGTAGTGATCGGTGCCCAGTGGATGGCTCAATGATGGGGCTTTAAGCCGGGCGCGCGCGTTCATCCGGTTGCCGTCATAGGGGGTCCATAGCAGACTCAGGAGCGCTGCAATGACGACGATAGACGTCATAATGAACCCGACGGTGAAATTTTTGTTGTTAAAATAGCGTTTCATCGCTTTGTTCCAGAAATGAGGTCATCAAGATCCACCTCATAAATACTTTCTGTTTGATGCAATTCTTATAACTTTTTCTTGGTTTCAGGTGTCAGGTTTCAGGTGTCAGCAAAATCGCTTGTCGCTCAAGCTTCCTATCTATCGAAAAGTATACTTCTGGAATGCTAGCTTAGGGACTACTCCTGCGCCGTTCCTTATCGGCAGATTCTGTGGCCCGTCCTCTTTATTTTAATGGACATTATTTATTCATTCTGCGTTCGATGTTGGACGTTCGATGATCGAAGTTCGTTAGTTCTTTATTACATCCAACGGAAAAATCCTGCAACCGGCGGTTGAGCTGACACCTCTTATGAAACTACCATGAAATGACTATTGAATAATGAATAATGAATAATGATGGATTCGCTTCGCTCAGTCGATTTAAAATAGATAGAATACATTATTCGATGTTCGATGTTGGAAGTTCGATGTTCGACGTTCATTAGTTTCTTTTCTTTGATCAGACTGGCCGTTATTTTGGCCAGAGGCAGCGCTCTTATGAAACTTCTGAGGAATGGATTCGATTTTTATTGTTTTTATTTAGACAGGATTTAAAGGATTATCAGGATTTTTTTTCGCCTGCGGCGAGGGGCCTTTCGGCCGAAGGCCGCATTATCCTGACGATCCTGTTGATCCTGTCCAATCATTTTTTACTAAAATAAGAATCCATTCCTCTTTTTCTTTCAAATTCTAAAGTTTTTTATTTGATCAGACCGGCCGTTTTTTTGCCGACACCTGACACCCGACACCTTTCTTTACTCGTGCTGGATACGTGGATCGATATAAGCATATGCGATATCGACGATAAAATTCACCACAACGACCGCTGCCGCCATGAACAGTACGATATCTCTGACAACCGGAAGATCGCGCTGGCCGATGGCGTTGAATACAAGCCTTCCCATCCCGGGTAGAAAAAAGACGTTTTCGATAATAATCGCGCCGGCCAGAAGCTGGCCCAGTTGAAGCCCCATAATGGTCAGAATAGGGACCAGCGCGTTGCGCAGTGCATGCACATAAATTACCGTTCGTTCCCGGAGACCCTTGGCACGTGCTGTGCGTACATAATCCTCGCGCAACACCTCAAGCATTGAAGAGCGCGTCAGACGCGTCAGGATAGAGGCCCGGATGACGCCCAGTGCAAAGGACGGCAGCAATAAAGCTTTGACCGATCCCCAAAAATCCTTGCCCCAACCCGGGAAACCGCCGGCTGAAAACCAGCCCAGCTGAACCGAGAACAGCAAGGTCAGCAGTATACCGAACCAGAACTCCGGTGTGGCGAGCCCGAGCTGGGTGCCGAACATAACCGTCACATCGCCGGTCTGATTCTGATGCCGGGCGGCATAGATGCCCAGAGGCAGGGATATGACAAGGGCGAACAGCATGGCGATAAATGCCATGGGGCCGGTCACCGCCAGGCTGTCCACGATTAGCTCGTACACCGGCATTTTGTAGTTGATGGACTGCTGGCTGCGTCCCAGCAGAAGGTTTCCGATCCAATTCGTATATTGATCCAGGAAAGACTTGTCCAGGCCCAGCTCGGCGCGCAGATTGGCCAGTGCCTCGGGGGTGGCGTTTATTCCGAGGATGATCTGGGCCGGATCGCCCGGCAGCACAAAGAGCACCGAGAACACCGTGATGGAGACCAAAAACAGAAGCACGATCAGGGTGATCAGCTTTTTAACCAAGTATCGGGTCATAATACGTATTCCGGGCAGTCCTGTTCATTTCGCAGAACTACCCGATTGGCTGACGAATACTTTTTTCCACCACGGAGTTTCACGGAATTGCACGGGATTACAAAAGAAATCTTCACCGCGAACCGTCATCAAGAATTTTTGTTTCCGTGTTAATCCGTGTCCGTCCGTGGTGATTCATTATTTTTTCCACCACACAGCCGAACTATCCATGGCGATGGTCGGATAACTTTCCCACCAATCCATCAACTCCACTTTCATGGCCGACAGGGCCGGTGACAGGAAGAGAAAACCGTTGACGGCATCTTCCGCGACTATTTCCTGGCAGCGGCCGAACCATTTGGCTTTTTCCGCCTCGTTGGGAGCCTTCAGCGCATTGGCATAGGCATCCCTGAACTCCTGGGAGTCATACTGGAAGTAGTAGTTCGGATTGGCGTAGATCCCGATGTCCCAGGCCTCTGCGTGGCCGATCATGGAAAGCTGAAAATCTTTTTGTTTGAAAACGCGATCCAGCCAGACGCCCCATTCCACAATTTCGATATCGAGTCTGACGCCGACCTGGCCCAGCATGTCAGCGATAACTTCGCCGGCCCGTGCGGCATAGGGATAGATGACCGGCAGCTTGATGGAGGCATCGAATCCGTTCGGATAACCGGCTTCCGCCAGCAGTTTTTTGGCTTTCTCCGGATCATAGGGGAATCGTCCGGTCATGTCCTTGTAGTATGGGGTGACCGGGGGCCAGTGGGAGCCGATCTTGGTGCCGTAACCGGAGATAACCAGTTCGCTGACGGCATCACGATCGATGGCGTAGGCAATGGCCTGGCGAACCAGTTTGTTGTCAAATGGTTTGGCTTTGTTGTTGGTGGACATGATGACTTCTGATGTCGAGGCGCCGGCCAGCACCTTGAAGCGTTTGTCCTTCTCGACGGCAGGCGCCAGTTCGGGAGCCAGAAGCCATCCGATTATATCGATGTCGCCGGCCTTGAGGGCTGCGACCTGGGCGCTGGGATCTTTAATGAACCGATACGTCACCTTGTCCAGGTAAGGCAGCATGGGATTCCAATATTTATCGTTTCTGACCATTTCGACGCTGTCGCCCCGGGTCCATTTTGCGAACTTGAACGGTCCGGTTCCGATCGGCTCGGCGGCCATGTTTTTATATCCCATCATTGGCAGCATCACCGCATCGCCTTCAGCCATATGGACGATGAACAGCGCGTCCACATCTTTGAGGGACAGTTTCAACGTATAATCGTCCGGCGTCTCTATTTTTTCGATAACACGGAAAAATTCCGGATGGGCGTTCTTGGTGTCCTGGGCAACTGCACGCTCGAGGTTCCATTTGGCAACCGCGGCATTGAAGGCTTCGCCGTTATGAAAGCTGACGCCTTTGCGCAGCTGAAAGGTATAAACCTTGCCATCCGGCGATACATCCCAACTGGTGGCCAGCCCGGGTACGAATTGGCCATCGCGGTTGACTTTGATCAGACCTTCCATGATATTTGAATATACGACGCGGTCGATGGCCGCAGAGGCGCTCGCCGTGGGATCCAGCCCCGGCGGTTCATCACCGACGGCGATCGTCAGGCTGCCGCCTTTTTGAGGGGCGGCAGACCACGCGGCCTGGACCGGAGCCAGCAGCGTCAAAACCATCAGGATCAGCAGTAATTTTTTAGTCATTTTTTCCTCCTTTTTTTAAGTTAAGATATTAAAGATCTTCAAGGTCACGGAAAGCCGTCATGTCCGCGATGGAGTGCGCATTTAGTACGGCATGGATAATGGCCCTGGACATGCAATCGGCGGCGGCATGACCTATTTCATTGAGGGCTTGCGCCCGGGGTGCGTTAAAAAATCCGGGTGTTTCGGGCAGCTCTATTTTGCCGGTTGTCAGGCAGAATATGGTGTCTCCGTCAAACATGGTATGGGCCGGTCGAATGGCCCGGGCCATACCGTCCTGTGCCATCTGAGCAACCTTTTGGGCCTGCGGTTTGGTCATCACGGCATTGGTTGCCACGACCCCGATCGTGGTATTGCGGGCGGGACCTGACTGTGGTTTAGCGGGCAATTTCACGGCACGCTTGCCCTGGGGACCGAATTCTCCGTTGATTTCGCTGCCGATCTCCCAGGGTCGTCCGTCAGCCGGATTGACCACCGAGCCGTCCGGGTTGGCTGCCACCAGGGCCGCAACGGTGATGCCGCTGCGCAACACGAGACTCGCCGTGCCGAGTCCGCCCTTGATACTGCCGGCAAAGGCCCCGGTTCCGGCCCCGGCACAACCCATGTCGATGGGAAAATTACCGGCCTTTTCACACGCCAGGCGGCCCCAATCCGCATTGATCGGTGGGATAAACTGCTCGCCGCGTCCTAAATCAAACAGCACCGCCGCCGGGACAATCGGTGCGACATGTCCCTGATCGAGGGGAAAACCGTAGCCCTTGTCAGCCAGCCATCGGGTCACGCCGTCACAGACCGACAACCCGAATACGGAACCCCCCGTCAGGACGACGGCCTGAACCTGGTCGATTAGATTGTGCGGCGCCAGTACGTCGGTTTCTCTGGTTCCCGGCGCAGATTCTCTTACATCGACCCCGGCCACAGCACCTTTGGGGCAGATGATTACTGTAGTGCCGCTGACCGCTTTCTTATCGGTATAGTTACCGACGAGAATTTCCTCGATATCAGTCAGCGCATTGTGTTTTCCGGTTGATGCCAATTACTTCTCCCAACCCGGACCAGCCGAGAAAGTGAGCTAATCCGCCCAAAAACCGGCGGACAAGAATGAACTGAATACCCAAATAAACCATGCGATGTTCAGGAACTAGAATTCATAAGCAATTTGGACGTTGCGTGTCAAGTTGAAAAATATTAATATTGACTTTAAATCGTTATCTGCGATAAGAAAATCAGTTTATGCGCATCCCGACAAAAAGGAAACTGAAACGCTTGATAGCAGGGTAGAACTTTATCCGCTTTGCTTGCAACTGAAACGATGGAATGGTGGCCTCCGGCTCGTAGAGAATATGCAGCCTGCGCCTCGGAGAGAATCCTGGGTTACGAGGAGATGGGGTAATGGGTTTTCATAAATGGGCCCTTTTCCGATTCTCATTTCCAATATTCCAACACGCCATTGTTCCATCATTCCGTGGGACTCTCAAATGGGGCAGCCCCAAGCGACTATATATTTTATTTTGTCGCAGAAAACCTGGTCCTCTGGGCCAGGTCAGAGCCCCTCGGCTATGCCGTGAATCTGCTGCAAGCGGGAGCGGAATGATGGAATACTGGAATGCTGGAATGCTGGGTCTAGTGGACTGGGATCTATTTTTATAAGGATGGCACGGATTAGGTTGTAAAATCAGACCGTCATCCGCTTTGTATTCCCAATATTCCATTATTCCACCATTCCATTATTCCATTGGGAGTCTAAGGTAAACTCCACCCCTCTGGGGTGAAATCAAAGCCGGGTCCTCTGGGCCCGGATCTTTACAATAATTTAAGACCATTACGAGACGGCTAGATCCCATGATACAGTTGATTCGAGGATTCAAAGATATCCTTCCCGGAGAGGTTGAACTCTGGCAAAAGATCGAAAAGACCGCCCGTGAGCTGTTTGAAGATTTTGGTTTCAGCGAGATCCGCATACCGATCATGGAGCGCACCGATTTGTTTAAGCGCAGCATTGGCGAAGACACGGATATCGTCGAAAAAGAGATGTACACCTTCCCGGATAGAAAGGGTGAACTGGTTACCCTGCGGCCCGAGGCTACGGCCTCCATCTGCCGGGCCTACATTCAACACAAGCTGCACAGCCAGGACCCGGTCCAAAAATTTTACATGATCGGCCCCATGTTTCGGCGCGAGCGACCCCAGAAAGGCCGCTACCGGCAATTCTATCAGATCGATGCCGAAATCTTCGGCGTTCAGTCCGGGCTGGTGGATGTGCAGTTGATCTTTTTGCTGGTTACCTTGTGCGAGCGGTTGAATCTCAAAGACGTCGAGGCCCACATCAATTCACTGGGGTGTCCTAAATGCCGGCCGGATTTCAAAAAAGCGTTGACCGAGTTTCTGCTGTCTGTCAGTGATAAACTGTGCACCGACTGCGTCCGCCGGCGAGACCGCAATCCGCTGAGAGTATTGGACTGCAAAGTGCCCACCTGCCGTGAGGCCCTGGTCGGGGCACCCTCTTTGTTGGATCACCTGTGTGACGACTGCCGGGCTGATTTCGATCTGGTCATGGAATCCTTGACCAAACTTGGCGTTACTTATGTCATAGACAAGCAGCTGGTGCGCGGGCTCGACTATTATACCCGCACCGCGTTCGAGATTCAGACCACTTCCCTGGGAGCCCAGAGCGCGGTAGCCGGCGGTGGACGCTACGACAACCTGGTCAAGGAATTGGGCGGACCCGCCATCCCGGCCACCGGCTTTGCCATCGGTTTCGACCGACTGGCCGAACTGGTTGCTTTAAATACGCCGGCCACGGTTCAACAGCCGGATCTTTTTGTGGCCGCCCTGGGTGCCGGCAGCCAGACGTTGGCCTTTGAATGGATATGCCGGCTGGGGCTGGACGGTGTGCGGGCCGAGATGGACTTTAGTGACAGGAGTCTGAAAAGCCAGATGAAACGAGCCAATCGGCTGGGTGCGCCCTACGTGCTGATCCTGGGTGAAAACGAACTGGAAGCCGGCGAGGCCCCTTTGCGCAATATGGAGACCAAGGAGCAGTCATCGATTCCGTTGGATAATATGGTTGATGATTTGAAAAAGAGGATGTGCTCTTAGGGTGATATCAGTCGCCAATCGTCAGTGGTCCGTTGAACGTTGTAAATCGTTTGTCAAGCCCGACGCCAGCAATTGGAACGGCCGGTTTAATTGAAAAAGGCATGGTGGAAAAAACGAATATCGAATATCGAACAAGGAATATCGAATATCGAAGTAAGGAATTCTATCATTTCTATTTTTGAAAAAGATTGAGCGAAGCGACTCCACACTTCATCATTCGAAATTTCTTGTTCGATATTCTGCGGTTCGCTGTTCCAACTAAATGTAATTTCAAATAAGCGATAAACGATCGGAATCAACTGACAACAGACAACGAACAACGGACAAATTTTTCAAAGGAGACATAGATTGCCGGACTTACTAGAAGATATGCGAAGAACTCACAGCTGTTGTGAGCTCGATGCCAAAGATATCGGAAAAGAAGTCGTGTTGATGGGCTGGGTGCTGCGTCGGCGGGATCACGGCGGCGTGATATTCGTCGATTTGCGGGATCGGGCAGGCATCACCCAGGTGGTGTTCAACCCCCAGATCGATGAGGCCGTGCATGCCAAAGCCCATGTGATCCGCAGTGAATATGTGCTGGCGGTGCGGGGCAAAGTCGATCCGCGGCCGGACGGCATGGTCAATCCCAATTTGAAAACCGGTGAGATTGAAGTGCTGGTGACCGAGCTCAAAATATTGAACGCGGCCAAAACCCCGGCCTTTTTGATCGAAGATGATATCGATGTATCGGAGACCATCCGGCTCAAACATCGGCATCTGGATTTGCGCCGCTCCCAGATGCAAAAAAATCTCATTCTCAGACACCAGGCCACGGCCGCAGTGCGCAATTATTTGAACAGCCATCAGTTTCTCGATCTCGAAACGCCCATGCTGACCAAGAGCACCCCTGAAGGCGCCAGGGATTATCTGGTGCCCAGCCGGGTCAATCCCGGGCAGTTTTATGCGCTGCCCCAGTCGCCCCAGATTTTCAAACAGCTTTTTATGATATCCGGCTTCGATCGCTACTATCAGATCGTGCGCTGTTTCCGGGACGAAGACCTGCGCGCCGACCGTCAACCGGAGTTTACCCAGATCGATATCGAAATGTCCTTTGTGGGCGAAGAGGATGTCATGGATCTGGCCGAAGGCATGATGACCACGCTTTTCAAAGATGTTTTGAACCGGGATGTCAGGGGGCCGTTTCCCCGGTTGACCTATGAGGAAGCGGTGGGTCGCTTCGGTCTGGATAAACCGGATACCCGCTTTGATCTGGAACTAAAGGAAGTCTCGGACATCGTCGGGGATTCCGGCTTTAAGGTATTTGCCAATGTCGTTAAAAAAGGCGGTATCGTAAAGGCTTTGAATGCCAAGGGCTGTATCAATTTTTCACGCAAAGAGATCGATGACCTGACTGATTTTGTCGCGGTATACCGGGCCAGGGGCATGGCCTGGATCAAGGTCAAGGAAAATGACTGGCAAAGTCCCATTGCAAAATTTTTCACTGACGATGAAAAGCAGGCCCTGACCGAACGGATAGAAATGGAGCCCGGTGATCTGGTTTTTTTTGTGGCCGATCAGCCCAAGGTGGTCAATGAGTCCCTGGGAAATCTCAGGAATCATCTCGGAAAGCGGTTGAACCTGATCGACGAAAGTGAATTTAATTTTCTATGGGTGACGCGCTTTCCCATGTTCGAGTATGATGAAACGGAAAAACGCTACCAGGCGCTGCATCATCCGTTTACCTCGCCCCTGGAGTCCGATTATGACAGGCTGGCGGATGACCCAACGGCGGTGTTGTCCCGGGCCTACGACCTGGTACTCAACGGTTTTGAAATCGGCGGCGGCAGCATCCGTATCCATCAACGGGATATACAGGAAAATGTGTTCAAAGCCCTGGGCATGGACCGGGAGTCCTATGAAGCCAAGTTCGGATTTTTGCTGTCCGCGCTGGATTCCGGGGCGCCGCCCCATGGCGGAATTGCCATTGGTTTTGACCGTCTGGTCATGCTCTTGTGCGGCCAATCGTCCATTCGTGATGTGATTGCCTTTCCCAAAACCCAGAAGGCTGCCTGTCTGCTGACCGGTGCCCCTTCCGACACCAGCAGGGAACAGTTGGAGGAGCTGAATCTGAGACTGCGGCTTGGGATCGAGAGCTGATTTTTTAGTCCACAGATTTCAATATGCTTTCGCTAAAGGAGATAAAGGCTCAATCCTTTTGGATTGAGCCTTTCTTTTAAAACTTTTGGGACACAGATTTGCACAGATAAACGCAGATTTGTACATGCCGCCTGGCGGCAGAAGCCATGCCGGATATATCAGGGCGCCTATGCGCTATGTGTCCTTTCTCGCCGAAGGCGAAACATAATTTCTTTTTAATCTGTGTTCATCCGTGTTCATCTGTGTCCTAATTGTCCTTAATCTTTTAGGACCAACCTTTCTCCGTTTGCAACTGCCTCATCCCACAAATTATTCTTGATTTCCTCGAGTTTGTACAATATAATTGTACAAATTCAAAGCAGGAGATAATCAAATGGAATCAATCGGTGTCAGCAAGTTGCGGGAGAATATGGTGCTTTTTTTAAATAAAGTCCAACAGGGTGAAAGCATTACCATAACATCGAGGGGCACAGAGATCGCAATGCTGATCCCAATAAAAGATAAAAAGGAAGTATCAAGACATGCACTAAAGCAGCTTAGGAAAACTGCGATTGTCGGTGATGTCGTATCTCCCATTGAGGAAGAATGGAAGGCCTTGAAATGATCGTAGCCGATACCCATGTCATTATCTGGGATGCGCTGGAGCCGGAAAGGCTTTCACCCAAAGCACAAAAAGTGATTGGTGAGGCGAACGAGCGCGATGGTATAATTTTTTGTGAGATATCGCTTTGGGAAATTGCGATGTTAATGAAAAAGGGGCGATTATCTGTAGATGTAAACTATCAGGAATTCATAAGTCTTGTGTCGAATTCAAATAACTATAGAGCCTGCGCATAAACTTAAAATTGATCAGAATAAATTACAAAATTGTAGGTCCAACATTTTAAATTTGGTCAATGTTCTTTGAAAAATTGGTTAAAGCAGCAATCTGCTGTGCTTCAGGTTA
>Ga0209339_1000138_pt1 | contig 29833 bp, 23 predicted proteins | sample OlaalgELextract3_FD_187376 | JGI IMG/M metagenome (GOLD analysis project Ga0209339, IMG submission 187376) | Olavius algarvensis symbiont microbial communities from Tuscany, Italy - Type A ELBA extract 3 (SPAdes) (version 2) | ecosystem: Host-associated > Annelida > Digestive system >... | reverse complement strand
AAAAGCGAATATCGAATATCGAACAAGGAATCATGAATTTCGAAGTAAGGTATTCTATCGATTTAATTCTAACTAAAATAGTCAGAGCGAAGCGAATCCATCATTCGTCATTCGACATTCGACATTCGTCATTCCAATGTAGTTTCAAAAGAGGGTAGGAGGAGCAACGGGTTTGTCCTCTGTCCTCTGTCCTCTGTCCTCTGTTCCCTGACACCTGACGCCTGATCCTCAGGAATGCCGAAAAAAGATTTGGACATCAGCAGCGTATGCAAATTGATCTTGCGACCGCGCAGGCCCAGTTTTTTGCGAATATTGCGCCGATGGGCCTGAACTGTTTCAAATGAAATATTCATCGCTTGCGCAATTTCCTTGCTGGCCAGTCCGAGCTGAATGGATTTGCAGATCTTCATCTCCGTGCGTGTCAGACGCAGAAACCGCCCATCGAGTTCTTTGGAAAAACCACTGGTCAGATTGATCAGTTGATCGCGCATCAAATCCAGATAGGTGTTGCGAACATCAGCAGTTGACTCGCGTTTTATTTTTTCGATGGTCGGCAACAGCAGCGTTTCGATGCGGTGTGAGATTCCGGTTTCGATGCCGCTACGCTCCTTTTCAAACGCGCGCATCAAATTTTTCAGGGTCACGTACATTTCCCGGCGGTGGGTTTTTTCCTGGCGCAGCAGCTCTTTGAGCGTTTTATATTCGGTTAAATCCTTTACCACGAGGCAGAATAAGGTTCGATTGGTCAAGGAAAATTTTTTAACGGTGATATCGATGGGAAACTGATCCTGATCTTTGCGTATTGCCGTCAATTCACCGGCCCAACCCTCAAAGTCCTTCAAATTTCTGAAAGCCTCATTCAAACGGCGCTTGTGTCCGGCTGCAATCAGTTCGCGGCAATCCAGTCCGACGATATTTTTGCGGGAATTTTCAAATATTTCACAGGCGCGGTCATTGATTTCAGTAATTTTCATGTCGTAGGTGATGAAAAATACACCATCGCCAATATCATTCAACAGCGAATGCAGCAGCTGTTCGAAGGAGTCAAAAGTCAGGGTATATTTATTATTTTGAGCCGTATGGTCGGTCATCCGTCAATTCGGATTTGAAACTTTATTCTGATAGGTTTTTAAAATGGCCAATGCTTCGGCCGCCGTGACCGGGATCTGATCCCTGTCAGGCGAATTTTCCAGAAATTCTTTGAAAAGCAGCGTTAAAATCGGCGGTTCCAGGCGAGCACTCTTCAATAGCTTATCGTTTGTCAGGATTTCTCTGGGAGTACCGTCAGCCGCGATGCGGCCCTCGTTTAAAATAATGATCCGCTTGGCCAGCAGCGAAGCCAGGTTGATATCATGGGTGACAATGATCAGGGTGTAGCCGTGATGGCTGTTCAGATGCTTGACCAGCTTGACCAGATGGCGGGCGGTCGCGGGATCCAAACTGGCACTCGGCTCGTCCAAAAGCAGCAGGGGTGGTTGCATGGCAATCAGCCCGGCGAGTCCGACACGTTTCATTTCGCCATAGCTGAGCCGATGAATGGGGCGTTCTGCCAGGTGCGATACCTCCATCAGCGACATGGCGGTGCTGACCAGCCGATCGATCTCCGCTTGCGGCAGGCCCAGGTTGGCCGGTCCGTAAGCCACATCTTCGCGAACGTGGGTGCAAAACAACTGATCATTCGGGTCCTGGGCCATCATGCCGGCATATCGAAATGCGTCGAGGCGCGATTTACGGTCGAGGGGGTTGCCGCATAAAAAAATTTGGCCTTCCCGGGGTGAGAGAATGCCGGAAAATAATTTAAGCAACGTGGTTTTGCCGGCACCGTTGGGTCCGCACAATGCCACGAGTTCACCGCGGTCCACGGATAAAGAAATGTCCTGCAGGGTCCTGCCGTCAGCCAGATCATAGCACACGCCTTCGCAGCGCAGCACCGGCTCCTCGGGATCAAGAATTTCCGGTGTGATATCGCACTGGTTCGGGCAGGCTTCCGAATCGCTCTCCGATGGCGACTGTTTTACCGAACGAATCGTCTGGGCCAACTCACCCCGGGCCGTTATTGACTCCTGAATGCGGTTGGCGCGATCGTAGGCCCGGAGAATAACCTGGGTCAGAATCAGGGCCGTGCTGCGCAGGGCCAGGCGGTAATTGCGGAAACCGCCTTTGGCGCGCGCCGCATCGCGCATGGTAAAAAATTCATCGAAAAGTAAAAATGCATAGCGGTAGGCGGTGGCCAAAACGTTGATGAGCACCGCCGGAATTTTAAACCATTGCAGGGCCTCCAAGACCCTGGCAAAGGGTGTGGTCAGGAAAACGGCAGCCATCCAGGACATATCACAGGCCACCCGGCTGGCGGCCGATAAACCCTGCATGACGCCCTCGCGATAGATAGTCAGGGGGCCCAGGGAAAAAATCGGCGTCACCCCGAAACCGACTGAAAATCCCCCGAAAACAACCAGGGTCGCCCAGGCCGGTGCCAGGAAGAACAGGGCAAAAAGCCGCCAGGGAATATTGGATATAATAACCATGGCCAAGCTGATGCCGAACAATGCGACGGACAGCCACAGTTTGGCCACCACCACATTCAACGCGACGGCTATGACCAGCAAGGCCAGTTTAATGCGCGGGTCCCACCCGTGCAAGCTCCGATCCTGATTTATTTCCTGGTAGTCCTGAATTGAATTGGACCCCGCGGTGATTTGGTCAACAAATTGATTCAAACCCATAAACCGATCCTTAAATATTCAATCTTCAATTTTCAATTGCGGCTTGCCCCATAGCAAATGCCACCAGCGGCCGACGACAAAACCGCAAATGCCGCCGGCTCCGAGCAACATCATGTTCCACAGGTCGCCCATGGCTTCGGTATTGATATACGGATCCCGCGCCGGTTTTCCCGCGGCTTCAGCCAGCTTTTCATTGACCGCTTCATCCATTCCCATAAACGCAGCATCCTGGACGGCTTGACCATCGCCGGATCGAAGACCTGCTGCTGCGGGAACCCGTCCGTCTCCGGCAGCCTCGGCGATGGATCCGCCAAAGAGCAGCAGTCCCGCCAACGCCACTAGCAGCAGTATGCCCTGCAGACTGCTTTTTTCTGTTTCGCCCCCGGGCCTAATAATTCCAAGCTCCCGCAGGACTTCGGGCCGTTGACGAAAGGCGTGCTGCAGCGCCAAACCGGTCACCACCATTTCAGCCAAAGCGATGGGAATCTGGGTGGGCAGGTAGGCCGTATAGATGGCAATTAAATAGCCAGCCAGGGAGTACTGGGAATTGGGCGCCAGGGCCAGGGTCGTGCCCAGAATTAAGCCCGACGCGGCATAGACCATAATGTCGCCGATCAGTCCCCCGGCGAATCCGGCGGCCCAGATCGGCAAGCCCATCATACGTGCCACGCGAAAGGCCAGCCAACCGAAGAAACAGCCGAAAAAGCCAAGGGCGACGACATTGGCCCCCCAGGTTCCAAAGCCCCCGTGGGCAAAGAAGGCGGCCTGCAGCAGCAGGCTGACGCCGGTCAAAGCGAACCCGATTAAGGGGCCGAGCAAGATTCCGACCAGGGGTGTACCGCACGGGTGTGAAGTGGTTCCCGTAAACGCGGGCAGCGGAATCAAAGAAATAAAAAAGATGAGAGCGCCGCCCATCCCCAGCAACGGCCGTTTGTCCGGAAATTCAGCGACGAATTTTTTCATACGCCAGACGCCGCACCCGACCAGAGCGGCTCCGACGCCGGAATACAGCACGGCCTTGCTGCCGGTGATAATACCTTCGGCTATATGCATGCATCCTCTCCTTTAGCTTGTCACGGTTAAATATAACGCCTAAAATCTGAGAATTTTGTTTTACGCCAATCCCTGGCGCAACCGGCCGTCCTTGAAAGTGAAGCGAAAAGGCTTATTATCACTTATAGCTGTCAACATGACCATCCTCTATTTGAACACTCTGCCCACCCAACTGAAAGGAGATCGACATGTCAAAGGAATTGATGGACTATTTCAACAAACAACCGCGGTTAGGGACTCTCAGTACGGCCAACAAAGAAGGCAAAGTCGATGTGGCCTATTTCGGTTCAACCCAAATGACGGATGAGAACACAGTGGTCGTCGGCCTGGGGCACAACCGAACCTACAATAATCTGCGGGAAAATCCCCATGCGGTCTTCATGATTATGCAACCTGGAGAGGATCCCGCATCCTGGAAGGGGGTGCGCCTGTATCTTAAAATGACCGAATCCCAGGAATCAGGGCGCAAACTCGACGAAATCAGAGCCCGAGTATCGAAAAAGGTCGGTGAAATGACCGCCAAAAAAATGATTCACGCTTATGTGGAATTTAAGATCGAAGAGATCCGGCCTTTTGCGGATTTTGGCCAGACCTGGCGCAAATCAATCGGTGCCGAATAACGATCCCGGCCCCGGAGGGTAGGATTCTGACTTCTCCGGGGCGACGAATCTGTCACTAAACCCCACCGAGAACGGTGATATAATCCTCTCTTTTGAAACTACATTGGAATGACGAATGTCGATTGACGATTGACGAATGGTGGAATCGCTTCGCTCAATCAATTTAAAATGGACAGAATACCTTAATTCCAAAATCCGCATTCCAAAATCTAAAATTTCCTTTCATACCAGCTGTGCCTTGGCTGGGCGTCACACCCGTCCGTCAATCCAAAGTATTGATGTTTTCCGGCTTTATCTGAGAAAGCAGTTTTTTCAGCCGCTGTTCGGTCCCTGTCATGGAAAGTTCTTTGATGACCGCCATCTTGCCCAGAACAGCTTTTTTGGGATTTAGCACCAAAGCGGTAATCAGAAAACTGAAGTCGGAATGATATTCCGTTTCAAATTTGGTTTGCAGATCGGCCAATTCATTATCTAGACGATAAATTTCCTCTAAAACGTCCATCAGCCGGTCATCCGAGACAGCCGCGCCGGAATTGCAGTCGACCTGATCACAGTAATCCATTTCAGCCACGAGTGATTCGGCCGGCAGATCGATGCCGAAGCGCTGCCACATTTTTACCAGGGTCTGTTTCCCGTCGCGACTTGCCCGGGTGCGTTCACGACCCGTTGCCTGACTCCACAGGCCGTAGGCACGACAGGCAAAGGTGCGAAATTCGTAGATTCCGCAGTGCCCTTCCGATAGAAAGGGGCAGCCCATGTGCCGAATGGGATTGGTAAGATAAAATTCGACAAATTTAACGATCAGGGTCTTCCGATCATCATCGGGCTGCTGCTGGATGACCCGCAGCCACTGCAAAGCTTCCATCAGGGTCATTTCCGGCAGGAACACGCAGCAAGTGCCCGGTTTGCGGCAGTTGCAGGTCGTTGCCGGCAATTGCCGATAGAGGCCTTGGATCTTGTCGAATATTCGCCGATTATTATGGGCCGCTTTTTGAAATTCCGTGTCGGATATCATTTTGGATTCTGATTTTTATCCTGGTATCTTTTTTCAATTTCCGCGATCAGCTCCTCCTGCATGGGAATGAGGCTTTCGTATACCAAATCGCCGTCCAGGGCGACGCTGGGCAGGGATTTGGCCCTCAGTTCTCTGAAGCGATCGACCCCCTCGCGGGTGCGCATGTCCCACTCGTGCACCTCGATAAGCTCCTGAATATTCTGCGGTAAAACCTTTACCGACTCCGCCATATAGACGCAGGCGACTCACTGCCTGAAGTCCGTCAACAGCACATCCACCAATACCGGTTGTGTCAAGAGCACCTCCACTTGTAGTTATTGGTTATTCGTTATTGGTTATTGGTTATTTGTTATTGGCTTCTTAGACCAATTCTCAAACAGTGAGACTGTTACCAAATCATTCTTGCGCAAATTGTGCAAAACATTTGTTGGCATTTTTGTATAGTACTAACAAACATGCATTTTGAAGGTGGTGGCCGAATAAAATAGATCCGCCGACCTGTGACGAGCTCCGTCGAGTTGAGGCGAACCATAAATCTTCATTCTTCAGTCTTCAATCTTCATTTTCGGCTTGTCCGGATTAGGCTGGTGTATGCATTATTTTAAGGTCGGCCTGGCCATTTTTTTCTGACAACAGTCCCCAGGCTGCACCGGAAGCTTGCGCGGCCGCCCCGACACTGAAAAAATATTTGCCCCCGACATGCCAGGATCCCCAGGTTTTCGGCTGGCCAAAGACAATGACATCGGCTTGAAACTGCGGAATCATGGCTTCCAGGGCCGGAAAAACCGTTTCGTCCCTCATAAAATCCGTTAGTCCGCACACCATATTTATCTCGAGGGCAAAGGGTTGGAAATCCGAATAGCCTGCCAAGAACTGAATGTAATTTCCAAAAAAGGCCATTCCCTTCCGGTTGTTTAACCGGAAGCTCAATACCTGGGGCAGTTGAAACAGCCAGTCTTTCAATTTCGGTCCGAGATCAGGGAGCTCCGGTGTCTCCGGGATCTGTGATGTTCGCCAGTCGGTTTCACCCGGCAGGGCGGATATTTTTTCCCGGCGAATGGTTTTGATCAAGTTCCGGTTATGCGGTGAACGGCCCGTAAGATCGCCCAGGCAGACTACGGCGTCGACCTTGCATTCCCGGGCATGTTTCAGGATGTTTTGCAGGATCGCATTATCTCCCGCCGGGCTGCCGATGAGAGCGATCGATCGCCTTGGGGCGCGGTCTTCCTGTATTTTAACCGAATCAACCGCGGCCAGCGCTCCGTTTTGAACGGCCTGGAGGGCGCGGGCCAATTCGGCCGGGCACGAGGTGCCGTTGCGGCAGCCGATGTCATCGAGGCAATTCAATACTTCCGCCAGCGACTTGTCTTCCAGTAAACGGGATACCAACTGCGCATTACCCGGGCAGCCGCCGCCTACGAAACGCAAATCGTTAATCCTATCGTTGCTGATCTTAAAATGGATTTCAGCAGGACATACCCCGCGGGTATGATGGATATACTGTTTGGTGACCGGCTCGTTTTTCATAATTTCAGATGATACTCAACAGTCCGCTATGCATTCACCGCTCCAAAACTCCGGGTCGGAAACCCGCCGGTTCTAGTCTAACGACCGATCCCATACGGCGGGATCATCTATCGCCCCTAAAGGCCGGGATTTAAAGATCAACATAGATCCCTTATAACACCGCAGCGGTGATGGAAATCGTCCATTAGTTGATTTTTTTATCATGAAAAGACGGTTTTACTCACCCGGATCTATTCATTTGATTAGAATACAAGCGGACCCGCTGACCGCCAGGATCCTGTCTGATCAAAAAAGGAACTTAGAAAAAGCGAATAACGAATATCGAATAATGAATATCGAATGTCGAAGTAATGTATTCTATCTATTTTAAATCGACTGAGCGAAGCGAATCCAACATTATTCATTATTCAATAGTCATTTCATGGTAGTTTCACACGAGCGGCAGCCTCCGGCTAAAGGACAGCCGGTCTGATCGTGAAAGAAACTTTAAAAGCGAATATCGAATATCGAACAAGGAATCATGAATGTCGAAGTAAGGTATTCTATCGATTTAAATCTAACTAAAATAGTCAGAGCGAAGCGATTCCACCCTTCATAATTCGATATTTCTTGTTCGATATTCTGCGGTTCGCTTTAAAAGTAGTTTCACAAGAGAATCATGACAGGGAAGGCACAACAACGATGATACCGGTCAAGAGCCTGGTTTACTCGTCGCCGTCCTGAAGAAATGTTTTGGCGGAATTCCATGATTCATTTAGAATATCCAGGGTTCCCGGACGAATTTCTTCACGCAGGCCGAACCGCTTGTTGAACTCTTTGGCGTTTTGACTCAGGCTGTCCTCAGCCATGACCGGCGAGGGAATCAAGAGTGACCGTTCGTAGTTTTCGAACAGCCGCCGGGCCATATCGATACTCAGGTTGCCGAAATTTCTTTCAAACATCCGGCGCCAGTGGCAGGTCCAGCCGGGGATCATAAAAAATGTTCCGGCCACTTTGCATTGTTCCTCGTAGTACGCCTGGCGTCCGCCGATGACCAGACCGACACAGTCATCCACCGGGTGGTCTTCGTCCATAGGGATGAAGATCGGCACACCGGCATCGGCTAAAAGCGCCTGCGGATTTTCCAGCGCATTGCCGCACAATCCGTATCCCAGCAGGATCGCATCGACCCGGGTTCCCATGGCGCAGGCCGCATCGATCAGGCCCTGCTGCAACAATTTCTTGCGGTTATGCAGCCCCAATTCCAAAACCTGAACCAGGACTTCCAGGCCGTTTTCCATTGCAGGCGCAAATGAAGACAGGTCGGTTACTCGATTCAGATTCGGGGTCTTGGCGCACGCCAATGCCTCCAGCAAACGCGCCGATCGGCTATTTTCCAGAACGGTTATTCCGGCGATATCCTGATCGGAATTGAGCAGATAGGCAAATTCGAGTTCTAAGATTTCACAGGTCAATATTCCCAGTACACTCATATCGCTTGCACCTATAGTTAATCCAACATAGATATCCTGGTCTTCAGGACCAGATCAGAGATAAGCGGCTGTGCCGTGCATGAATAACGCGGAATAATGGAATACTGGAATGTTGGAATAATGGGATTAGCGGAATGCTCTCTGCTCTTATGATGACTGCAAGAAACAGAAATTAAAATCAGAGCATCATCCGTTTTTGATACCCAATATTCCATTGTTCCACTATTCCATCATTCCAAGCGGTGTTTGAGGTTGCCTGCACTCCTCCAAGGTGAAATCAAAGCCGGGCCCTCAGGGCCCGGATTCTTTGCTCAAATCAGCCTCCGTATAGGGTGTTGAACAGCAGTTCCGCCATGTCGACGATCCGTGGACCGGTCCGGCAGGTTAACCCGCAATCATACTGATATAGCCTTCCGGTCCTTATGGCTTTCAGGGATTGCCATTTTGAATCGGCTTTCAGACGGGGGATGAATTGGCGGTCATACCCGCAAAAAAAAATCATCTGCGGGTCCAATTCCTGGAATTGAGACCAGGATATTTTGGGATAGGCGTCTTTAAATTGCCCGGTCACATTCAAACCGCCGCCGCGCCGAATCACATCAAATTGGAACGACAGCGGACCGGCGACCATCATCGTATCGTGCTCCAAATCCAATACCCGGCAAACCGTCAAACGCTCTTCGGCGGAAAGCGTGGCCACCTGACGATCCAGATTATATAAGCGTGCCTCTAAATTTTTGACGCAGGTCTGAGCTGCGGCGGATGCATCCAGCATCTCTCCGAGTCGCAGCATATCCTCCAGCGCTGCTGCCACGGTGGTCGGATTTACCAGAATCACCTGAATCCCTTGGCTTTCCAAATCCGTTTTCAGTCGGCGGTGAGCGGTTGCCAGACCTAAAATCAGATCCGGCTCCAGGGCCAGGAGCTTATCATAATCGGGTTCAAACCATAGCGAGACGTTCGGGAAATCGCGCACAGCATCAGGAAAATCGCAGCTGTCCGTGACGCCCACCAAACGGTCTGCTAATTTCAAAGCAAACAGGATTTCGGTGATGGCGGGAGCCAAAGACACGATTCGTTTAAATGTCGGCTGGTTTTTTGCATTCATTTTGTCTCTTAAATACAGCAACGCTGACTTAGCTATGCGTCTAGTACTCAATCCCTTTCTGGGCAGCAACACCCTGATTGAAGTGGTGTTTTATCTCCCGCATTTCGGTCACCAGATCTGCAATTTCAACCAGTTCGGCCGGTGCATTGCGGCCGGTCAGGATTAAATGCAGCTCGGGCGGTTTTTGAACGATGAGGTCTTTGACTTCGGCCAGTTGGAGCAGGCCGAAATCGATGGCCATAATTATCTCATCTAAAACGATCATATCGTATCGGCCACCGGCCATGGCCTCGCTAAAGGCCGCCAGCCCTTTGGTTGCCAGATAGATGTCTATGGGCTCACAGGCCCTGCTTTTAAAAAAAGCGGCCCGGCCGAATTGTTTGATTTCAAGGGGCAGATCGATGTCGTTTAAAACCTTTACTTCACCAATGTTCGCCCGGCCTTTCATGAACTGCAAGATGAGCACCTTGAAATCTTGCCCCAACGCCCGTAGGACTAAGCCAAGAGCGGCCGTCGTTTTCCCTTTGCCTGCTCCAGTGTGAATTAACACCAATCCCTTGCGGTTCATCACTAGTAAAAGACTTCCCTGAACACGTTGGAGCCCGGAAATTGATCGTCCACCAACAAGGTAACCCGGCTGGTCATTTCACGGTAACCGCACAGGTAGAAATCATAGACGCCCGGCGCCAGGCGGTCTTTGATAAAATCGGCCGCCCGGCCGTGAAATATGCCGGGCGGGGGCGCCTCGGTCGACGAAGGCGCTGCAAGACAGGGGGTATAACTTGAGGCAAGCGCCCGAAACAGTTCCCGGTAGTAAAAATCGGTGGCCAGTTGAACTTCGTGGAACAATATAAATTCAGACAATCCGCTGCGGCCCATAGACACGAATGGCGCAATGCCCGTGCCGGTGGCAACGAAAACAGGTGTACGGATTGACGGGGTAAAAGTAAAATAACCATGGGGACCGGTGAGGCTAAAAACATCACCCACAGCGGTCTGGGCCAGTACCGGCGACAAGATGCCCCGAGGAACGTAATAAACACAAAGCGTCAACGTGGTATCTTCCGGGGTGGAAATTATGGAATAGTATCTATCAATAGAATCGTGGATTAATCGGATCGCCTGGCCGGGCGCAAACTCAAATGCGGGAGGGCGCGTCAGCTCGATTTCAAAGGCACTATCCGACAACCAGCGGCGCTGCAATACTTCAACGGTATTGATTGTGTCCGTATTACTCGATGTCATCAAATTGGTTTTTTTATCCAAAGGTTGGTCTCCATTGGCTGGAATCGGCGTGGCTATCAGTGGTCGTTAATCGGCGATACCGGGCAGCTTAATCGGCCGGCATGATGCGGCTCTTTTTTGTTTTGGCGGTTAATGCTGCCGCTTGAGACATATCGGGTCTGCTGCGCGATGTCAAGAACCGCGAACAAAAACCGGCTGCGGGCAAATTCGAGAAATTGAACCAATTGTCGCCTATATTGCTAAACTACGGTTGTGTATTAGATTAATGAAACTTTATTCTTTTTACGACACCGCGTTCGAAAAAGTGGCCCCGGGGCAGCAACGGCGCAGTTTGTAGGTTTTAGGTTTCGGGTGTCAGGTTTCGGGTGTCAGGAAACCGACGCGCAAAATCCTGACACCTGAAACCTTCCGTAACTTACAACATGTTGTCAGTAAAGCGCTGCTAAGGGCCTAGTGTAAAATGATAGACAACAACTTGAAAAGAAAGGCTGTAGCGATATGAAAATGGAACATAACTTTGCAGATTACGTCGATGAAAAGGGAGTGTCGAAAATCCAGGCGCTGGAACAAGAATTGGGCAATACCCTGATCGCCTATAGAACACCTCCGCAACCTGCTAACCTGCCCGATGAAAAGTTGGCCAAGATCAAAAAACTGGAAAAGCAATTATGCGTCCGGCTGGTTGCATACGAAAACCATTGATTTAACAATGGATAACCGGACAAGGCACTCACCCGGCGCGCCGTCAACCGGGCCGTGTGAGTGCCGGAATCCGGTATAGGAATCGATCGCACTCAGGATTCCCCATACCTTCCAGGCACCGGCATCACCCGGGGAAAAGGGCCCAGGGGGCTTTCATCAACCAATAGCCGGCAGCCGTAGGTTTCCTCAAGCCTCCGGTAAGAAAGCACATCCCCAGGCGACCCATTGCACACAATTTCACCATCTTTGAGCAACAGCACCTGGTCACAGTACATGGCCGCCAGGTTGATGTCATGGGAGACCATGACCACGGTGACGGCTTTTTGAACCTTTAGCTGTTCCATCAAATCCATCACCCGGACCTGGTGGGCCAGGTCCAGCGCGGCGGTGGGTTCATCGAGCAGCATGATATCCGGCTCCTGGCAAATTGCCCGGGCGATGAAGACTCGCTGCTGTTCACCGCCGCTTAACTGATTTAAAGTCGATTTGGCCAAATGGTCCACCTGGGTGAACTGCATCGCCTGTTCAGCAATCTGAAGATCCGTCGCATCCTCGATTCCAAGGGTGCCCTGGTAAGGGGCCCGGCCCAGCAAAACAGCTTCGCCGACGGTAAAGGGAATATCCACCGGCAACCGCTGGGGAACAAAGGCCACTGATTGTGCCAATGCCCGGGGCTTCAAGCTGCGAATCGAACGTCCTCCGATTTCAATTTCGCCGCTTTGGGGTTTGAGAATTCCCGCCACAAGCTTCATTAAAGTGGTTTTGCCGGATCCATTCGGGCCGATAATAATGAAAAAGTCGCCGCTGTCCACATCCAATGAAAGGCTAGCCAAGACCCGGCGCCTGGCAAAGGCGTGACTTAGATTTTCTATTTTGATGGCTGGATTCATCGTCCCGGTTTTTTTAACAGTATGATAAACAGCGGGGCGCCGATTAAGGCCGTTATGACGCCGGCCGGCATTTCACCTTGCCGGGGCAGGGTTCTTGCCAGAAGATCGCACAGCACCAGATAAGCGCCGCCGCCCAGGATGCAGGCCGGAACCAGGACGCGATGGTCCGGTCCCAGGATGAGCCTCAGCAGATGCGGCATTACCAGGCCCACAAAACCGATCAGCCCGCACAGACTGACCGTAGCACTCACCATAAAGGACGCGGTCACGAGCAGTGTCACGGTCACCACTTTTATGCTGATGCCGCTCGACCGGGCCATTTCCCGGCCCATCAACAGGATATTCATGGTGTGGGAATGCCGGAAAGCCATCACAAAGCACGGCAACAGCATCCCGGCCAACAGGCCGACCGTGCGCAGATCGGCGGTTGAAAGGTCTCCCATCAGCCAGAAAATAATATTGTGAAGTTTGGCGTCCCGGGTGACCGAGATCAGAAACATGATTACCGATGAGCAAAAGGCATTGACCATGACGCCGGACAGCAGCAGGGATTCCTTCTTCAGCATCGACTGGCCGGAGGTCATCACGATGATCAGCGCCAGGGTCGCCATACTCCCTATAAATGCGGTTAAACTGACGCCTGGAAAGCGGGTCAGACCCAGCAGGATGCCGACAATGGCGCCGATCGCCGATCCGCCGGATATCCCCAGGATATAGGGCTCGGCCAGAAGATTCCGCAGCAGGGCCTGAAAAACCAGGCCGCCCAGGGAAAGGGTTGCACCGACCAGGGCCGCCAACAGGACACGCGGCAGACGGATTTGCCAGATGATGGTCGGCAGCATGGAATTGGGATCATTATCCCCCAGTAGAATCTGTATAACCGAAAACAGGCCGCCGCCGGATGACCCGGCGGAAATGCCCGCCAGCATGGCGGCTGCCAGAATGATCAGGAGCGAACCCTGCGTCCAGATCAGGCGCGTGACAATCCGGGGTGTGGTGGCCTTCATTGGGATTGCTCTACCAGTTCGGGATGAATCAATCGGATGAGTAACTCCAATCCGCTCACCAGACGCGGTGACGGGCGATCGAACAGGTCCGAGTCTACCAGAAAAATTCGATCATCACGCACGGCCGGAATTTTGGGCCAACGACGCCATTCGTCCCTGACCTGTTCGAACACGGCCTGGCGGGCCATGGAAGTGATGATTAAAACTTCCGGCTCCAGGGCCAAAACCTGTTCCGTACTGAAGCGGGGATAGGCATTCGAACCGGCGGCCAGGTTAACCCCGCCGGCCGTGTCGATGAGTTGGTGGATAAATGTGTCCCTTCCGGCAGATATGATGGGTGAAATTCCGATTTGAAAAAAGACCCGGGGCCGATAGTCTGATTGCGCCGCCCGGTCCTCCACGCGCTGGATGCGCCGGCGCAGGTCGCCGATTAAAGTCTTGGACCTGTGATCGGCATTTAAGATGGCTCCGATTTCCAGGATCGTGTTCAAAATAGAGTCTAGATCATGCGGATTTACCACATATACCGGTATATTCAATGATGTCAGCCGGTCAACAACCGTTTTGGGGTTGCCGTCTTTGGTAGCAATACAAAGATCCGGATTCAAGGCCAGGATTCGCTCGATGTCCAGGCGCACATAGGACCCGATCCTGGGCAGTTTTTTTGCGGCCGCGGGAAAATCGCTATACCGGGTAACCCCCTTCAGGCGATTTTCCTCTTTCAGGGCGTAAATGATTTCCGTGATACTCGGAGCCATTGATATGACACGCCCGGGATCATCCGGTACGCTGACCCGTCGCCCCAATTGATCGGCCGCTGTTCCGGCCGCCGCATGGGGCGGCAGCCCAATGCCGAGGGCCGAAAGCAGGAGCCAAAATAAGACAAACGTCTTAACGATGGCGTGCATGTTTATTATTCCGACGATAGTTAGGATTGCAATTTGGAAAAATCATTTTTGGAAAAAAGTAACAAAAATAGACGCATTGGTAAAGGGCTTAAGACCCATGGCCCGGCGGCCGGAATACTCGATCCAGGTTCAGCTTGCCGTGAGGTGCAGTATAAAAGGCACCGCCAGGCAGGGATCATTGTTTCATGCAAGATAATTTGCCGCTGTTTGCTGCCGCAATGGATTCTGGCAAGGGTATTTAGTTGACAAACCAACTGATTTACCCCATAAAATTTCTACTGGTTCCCCCACAACTGAATTTTGCATGCAATCTGGCCCTTAGCAGGATTTTTTTGACAACATGTTGTGAGTTAATGAAGGTTACCCCGCTTATGCTTCGCTTCAGACGGGATCGTAGACAGGTGTCAGTGTTCAGCGTTGCCTCTGGCCTGAAAAGCGGCCAGTCTGATCTATAAAAAAACTTAAAGCATTTACCGCAGAGCTCGCAGAGAACGCTGAGAAAGGGTATTTCAAATATTCTCTGCGTCGCTCTGCGCGCTCTGCGGTGAATAATTACAATGATGAAGTTTCATACGAGCGGCAGCCTCTGGCCCAAAAACGGCCAGTCTGATCGGAGAACAGAAACTACATTTTTGTAATAAACGTTGTAGTTTCATAAGAGCGCTGCCTCTGGCCAAAAAAACGGCCAGTCTGATCAATAAAAGAAACTTCGAAAAGCAAATTTTAGATTTTGGAATGCGGATTTTAGATTTAAGGAATTCTGTCTATTTTAAATTGATTGAGCGAAGCGATTCCATCATTCGACAATCGTCAATCGACATTCGTCATTCCAATGAAGTTTCATACGAGGTGTCAGGAGCGAGATCGATGGCGAACCTGTCAACATAAAAAGCCGTTGCGCGCAGCGATTCCAACAATCCGAAATCCAAATTCTTAAATCCACCATATACTCAAAATGACGGGTCTTCACATCTACACCAGCAACCGCCTGGAAATACTGGCCGAACAACTGGCCCGCATCGTGCGGACGCCCTTGTCCTCGCCCTTGGCGCCCGAGCAGATTGTCGTTCAGAGCCGGGGCATGGAACGCTGGATATCCATGCAGTTAGCCGATATCAACGGTATCAGCGCCAATTGCCGCTTTCCATTTCCCAATGCCTTCCTGGAAAGTATTTATAAGACTGTTAAGCCGGATCTGCCGGAAATTTCACCCTTTGAGCCTTCCATTTTGACTTTCCGGCTGATGAGGATTATCCCGGAATGTCTGACCTTGAATGGATTTGAAGAATTGCGCTCTTATCTGGCAGGCGCCAACCGTAATCTCAAACTGTATCAGCTGGCGGGAAAAATCGCCGATTTATTTGACCAGTACCTGGTGTTTCGCCCGGAATTAATATTTGCGTGGGAGGCCGCCAAAGAGGAAAATAAATCACCCCATCGATGGCAGGCCAGGCTCTGGCGGGAATTGGTTGCCGAAATCGGGACCTGGCACCGGGCCCGGATGCGCCGGACGCTGATTAACCGGATTCACCAATCCAAATTAGACCCTGCAGTCCTGCCGGCGAGGGTTTCGATGTTTGGAATGTCCTATCTGCCCCAGTTTCATCTTCAAGCCTTCGCGGAAATGTCCCGCCTGATGGAAATCAATTTTTTCATTGTTAACCCCTGCCGGGAATACTGGTCGGATATCGTTTCGGATCGGGAGATTTCGATAAAACGCCGGAAAAGCGACAAAATTGCCGAAAATATAGAATGGTACCATCTCGACCGCGGCAATCGTTTGCTGGCCTCCATGGGCACCCAGGGGCGTCATTTTTTCGATTTGATGGCCGGTCTCGACTGCCCGGTCCATGATCACTTCGCAGAGCCGGAAGGACATGGTATTCTCGCCGGCCTGCAGTCAGATATTTTGAACTTGCGCGACAGAGGCAATGAGAGCGCTGATGAGGTTGAGATCCTGGAAGACCGGCCGGGGGCGGTCGGCCCCACGGGTTTTAAGGCGGAAGGTGGCGACAAATCACTTCAAATTCATGTCTGCCACAGTCCCATGCGTGAAATCGAAATTCTGCACGACAACCTGCTGGCCATGTTTGAAGAGAACGCCACGCTCGCGCCCCGGGACATCATCGTGATGACCCCGGATATCGAAACCTATGCGCCATTCGTACATGCCGTTTTTGACGCCCAATCCGATGAAACCCTGCGAATCCCTTTCAGCATCGCCGATCAGAGTCACCGCCGCGAAAACCGCACCGTCGATGGGTTTCTGGCCCTGCTTGAGATGGCCGACAGTCGATTCGAAGCCCCGCGTATTCTGCGGCTGCTGGAATATTCAGAGATTAAATCAAAATTTGACCTGGCGGATTCGGACCTCAAGATTGTCGAGCGCTGGATCATTGACACCCACATTCGCTGGGGCATCGATGAAGGCAGCAGGATAAAAGCCGGTCTGCCCGGCTATCCGGAAAACACCTGGCGTGCGGGCCTGGATCGGTTGATCCTCGGCTACGCCATGCCGGGTGAAAGCCGGACGACGTTTAACGGCATCTTGCCCTATGACGACATCGAGGGCGGGGAGGTCCAGATTCTGGGCCGATTTGCAAAGTTCATCGAAAGGCTTTTTGCCTGGTCTGAAACCCTGAGTCAAACCAGAACACTGGGAGCGTGGCGCGGGGTGCTACTGGCACTGATGGAGCAGTTTCTGCAACCGAATGACCGCACGGAGCGGGAGTTTCAATTTCTGCGCCAAACGTTGGAAGAATTAGGCGCCAAAGAAGCGTCGGCCGATTTTAAGGAGGCCGTCGAGCTTAAAGTCATTCAGTCTTATTTAAGATCAAATCTGGAAAAAAACAATTTCGGGTCGGGCTTCCTGACCGGCGGAATCACATTTTGTGCCATGCTGCCGCTGCGCAGCATCCCTTTTAAAGTTGTCTGCCTTATCGGTCTGAACAACGATACGTTCCCGCGCGAGCACCAGCCGCTGAATTTTGATCTGATGGCACAACACCCCAGGGCCGGCGACCGGTCCCGGCGCAACGATGACAAGTATCTGTTCCTCGAATCGATCGTATCAGCCCGCCGGACGTTTTATATCAGCTACGTGGGACAAAGCATCCTGGATAACTCGGCGCTGCCGCCCTCGGTGCTGGTCAGCGAACTGCTGGACACCGTCGAGCAGGGCTTTGCCGCCAGCGACGTCTCAATTCTCGATCAATTCGTCACGCGCCACCGTCTGCAGCCGTTTTCGGAGGCTTACTTCAGGGAAGACAGCAGGCTGTTCAGTTATTCCACCGAAAATATGCTGGCCGGCAGCGCAAAAAACGACAATCGGCAGCCGCTTGCTTTTTTTAATCGCAGGCTGCCCATAACCGACGCGGAATTAGAAAGGTGGTATCAGCTGGACCTGGATTCTCTGGGGCGGTTTTTTCTCAATCCGGCCAGGTATCTGGTCCAAAAGCGGCTGGGAATCGTGCTCGAAGACGATTTGTACCTGTCGGATGAGCGCGAAACTTTCCAATTGCAGCCACTGGAACGCTACCTGATCGGGCAGAATTTATTGAAAAACCGGCTTTCCGGAGTGACGCTGCAGGATTTCAGACCCGTGCAAAAAGCAACCGGCCAACTGCCTCCGGGCCGGGTCGGTGATTACTATTACAGCGATATGTCCATCGAGGTGCAGAATTTTGCCAGGCGGATCGAAAAATATGCTACCGCCCGGGTACTTGAGCCCATCGACGTCGCTTTCGAAACGGCCGGCGTTGAAATTACCGGCCGCCTGGCACCCCTGGCGGAATTCGGCTGCGTTCGCATCCGGTACGGCCGGTTGAGGGCCGAAGATCTGCTCAAAGCCTGGATCGAACACCTGGTTTATTGCCATACCGCACCGGAAGATTTTGCAAAGCACACCTACCTGATCTGCAAAGACCGGGCGGTTCAATTTGAACCGCTGACCGACAGCCTTCCGAATCTGGCAGTCCTTCTGAAGCTGTATCAACGGGGCCTGGAGAGCCCGCTTCATTTTTTCCCGCAATCTTCCTTTGAATATGCTGAAAAAGTGCTGGTTAAATCCGTGCCGGAGCTCACCGCCCTGTCCCAGGCAAAAAGTAAATGGACCGGCGGCGGATACAGTAAAAATATCAAGGCGGAATCCCAGGACCCCTATTATGATCTTTGCTTTCGTCAAACCGATCCCTTCGATGAACAATTCAAGCAAATAGCAATCGCGGTTTTCGAACCGCTTCTGGACCACTGCCGGGATATCGAACTTTCGGTTCTATAAATGTTAGCCACCATCCCATCTGCCTGAAATAACCTGCTTGGCAATACCATATAATTCTAAACTTGAAGGCCTAAATGGCCGAAAAGAATTCCATAACCTGGAAATTTACATGAAGGAGAATTTTTATGGCATTGATCGCACAGATGCATGATGGAGTGGCTATCAACAAATGTTCGCTTGACCAACCCAGATTGACCCTCGGCCGGAGTTCAGGCTGCGATATATTTATCGATGATGTCGTGGTCAGCACCGAACACGCGGCAATCGAGCAGGCAGACAGCCTGGATTCGGGGAATCGGCAAGAATATTATATCCATGATCTGGGCAGCACCAACGGCACCCTTGTGAACGGTGAATCGGTAAATCGCCAAAAATTGAGCCACAATGATATTATCCGGATTGGGTGGGTCAATTTCAAGTTTATCGATGAAAACCTAGCAGATCCCAACGAAACCGCGAAAATTCACAAAAGCTGGATTCCCGGCGTGTACTACACCAAAGAGAAATGAGCGGAGAATTGAGGGATTTAGGAATTCAGGAATTTAGGGATTGAGGAATTTAGGAATTGAGGAATTGAGGGATTTAGGAATTGAGGGATTTAGGGATTTAGGAATTGAGGGATTTAGGAATTCAAGGATCGAGGATTTAGGGGATTCAGGAATTGAGGGATTGGCGGATTAAGTTATAAAATCAAAAAATTAAAAAGATAGATTTCCTTCAATTCCTAAATCCCTGAATCCCTAAATTGAACCCGTGTCCAATTTTCATTCAATTCCTGGACTTACAAAGGTTCGCAGCCATTTTTTCAATCGAAATTCCGAGGTCTGTAATTATTCATTATTCATTCTTCAATATTCATTTTCAGCCATGGATGCCACCTCCCAGATAACGGTTGCCCTCAAACCCGAGTTGTTTCGGTCCGGTTTGAAAATGAGTTCCCTGAAACCGGGCGACACGCTTTTACTGAAAGTCCTTGAGCTCCGTGGCGACCGCGCCCTGATCGATTTCGGAAATTTTCGTGCCACTGCTGACCTTAAGGTCCCCGTGGGCTTGGGCGAAGTACTGTCGGTTAAAGTCCAAGAATCAGGTAAGCAGCTCACTCTAAGCCTGCTGAACACGGAATTGAAAATCAATCCGGCGGCGGATTCTGCCCCCCGTCTGCTGGAAATGCTTTCAGAAGATGTTCTTAAAAAATTCCAGGGGGACATCAAACAAATCTTGAACCATTCCGCGCCAGTCCTGTCCACCAAAGCCATACCGGATCAAATAATAAATATATTAAGAGGCTTAAATTCCCATTTCGAAGCTTTTGATTTAAAAAATATGATGTCGGAATTACTGCCGCGTCTCAAGTCCTATGTGGACAATTCCGGTCTTTTTTTTGAGAAAATGCTTGAAACGGTCATTGCCAAATTGATGGACGATTCTCAGACCGCCTCAACCCGGCAATTGGCCAATCATCCGGCGGTCTTGAATATTGTCAAAAACGATCTGAAAGCCAACCTGTTCATATTAAAAAACTATATGGAGAACGAGGCGACGCTGCAAAAAGCCTTTGATGCCAGGACCTTTAGCGTCATGCGCAAGGCAGTCGATGGCCTGCTGACCGACATCGCCAACCAGCAGGGGCGGGCCGTCAAACAGCTCGACCCGGCGGACCCGTTTCAGGTATTTACCTACACACTGCCCCTTGAGGAGGAAAAACAGGCGGCGCGATTAAAAATTTACTATCAAAAAAATCAAAAACAGGGGGCAAAAAACGGATTTCAAGTTTCCCTGCTGCTTTCCATGGACCGATTGGGGAAGCTGCGCACTGATTTCTATCTTTTGGATAAGGATTTGACGATTACCTTTTTTGTGAAAGATCAATCGATCAAAGCCAGAATCCAGGAAAATTACCCTGAGGTGCAGGCATTACTGAAACCATTTTTCAACCAAACGCGGGTGCGGGTCATTGTATCCGAAAAGAAAATCAAGGAATTTGATCAGGAAGATGTGCCATCCACCAGTGATAGAAGAGTGGACGTACGAATTTAAGCATGGATAAATCTCCGAAAGCGGTTGCGCTGAAATATAACGGGCAAACTGACAGGGCGCCCAGGGTCGTTGCCAAGGGCAGGAACAAAATTGCCGAAAAAATCATTGATATTGCCAAGGAACATGATGTACCTCTTTATGAGGATAAAAACCTGATTCAAATCCTGGAAGCCCTGGAATTGGAAGCGGAGATTCCGCCGGAGCTGTACCGGGCAGTGGCGGAGGTGCTGGCGTTTATCTACCGGCTGAATGGTAAAGGATAGAGGGCAGAAGTCAGAGGTCGGAGGACAGAAGTCAGAGGACAGAGGTCGGAGGACAGAGGACAGGGTGCAGAAGGTGGGAAGACAGAGGGCAGAAGTTGGGAAGTTGAGAAGGTGAGAAGGTTGGCGGTGCAACTGCTGAACACTTGATTCTGGATGCTCGATGCTGGATTCTGGATGCTCGATGCTGGATGCTGGATGCTTGATGCTCGATGCTGGATGCTCGATGCTGGGTGCTTGATGCTCGATGCTGGGTGCTTGATGCTCGATGCTGGGTGCTTGATGCTCGATGCTGGATACTTGATGCTCGATTCTGGATGCTTGATGCTTGATGCTCGTTACTGGATGCTTGATGCTCGATGCTGGATGCTTGATGCTGGATATTGGATGTTGAGTAATTTTTTTAATCCGAAATCCGCAATCCGAAATCCCAAATCGAAAGGCTTGATACTGGATGCTCGATGCTGGATGCTTGATGCTGGATATTGGATGTTGAGTAATTTTTTTAATCCGAAATCCGCAATCCGAAATCCCAAATCGAAAGGCTTGATACTGGATGCTCGATGCTGGATGCTTGATGCTGGATATTGGATGTTGAGTAATTTTTTTAATCCGAAATCCGCAATCCGAAATCCCAAATCGAAAGGCTGGATATTGGATGTTGAGTAATGATTGCCGGATTTAATAATCGATTTAGTTGATTGAGTTTATGGTTAATCGATCTCAAGTCAATGTGTTTGTTGACTGTGCGGGTTTTTCAATCCGAAATCCGCAATCCGAAATCCCAAATCGAAAGGCTTGATACTGGATGCTCGATACTGGATGCTGGATGCTTGATGCTGGATATTGGATGTTGAGTAATTTTTTCAATCCGAAATCCGCAATCCAAAATCCCAAATCGAAAGGCTGGATATTGGATGTTGAGTAATGATTGCCGGATTTAATAGTGGATTTAGTTGATTGGGTTTATGCTTAATCGATCTCAAGTCAATGTGTTGGTTGACCGTGCGGTTTTTTCAATCCGAAATCCGCAATCCAAAATCCCAAATCGAAAGGCTGGATATTGGATGTTGAGTAATTTTTTCAATCCGAAATCCGCAATCCGAAATCCCAAATCGAAAGGCCGGATGCCCGCTGGAAGATGGAAAAGTCGATTGAATCCATCCGGTAATTCATGTATATTCCAATCCCGTTCTTCAGGCTGCTTCGGTTCAAAACCCGAAAACCCGTAACTCGCAACCCGTAACGCGCAACCCGAAACCCGCAACCCGTAACACGCAACCCGAAACTTGCAACCCGTAACACGCAACCCGTAACACGCAACCCGTAACGCGCAACCCGTAACACGCAACCCGTAACGTGTAACACGCAACCCGTAACCCGTAACTCGCAACCCGTAACCCGTAACCCGCAACTCGCAACACGCATGGAACCCTTTGACCTGCTCAACGCTCCGCTTGAGGGAATCAACCTGATTGAGGCCAGTGCCGGGACCGGTAAGACCTACAATATCGAGGGCCTGTATGTGCGGTTGGTTCTGGAGATGCAGTTGCAGGTCGACCAGATACTGGTGCTGACCTTCACCAACGCCGCCACTGAAGAACTGAAGGACCGGATCCGCACGAAGCTGGCCAAGACCCAAAATGCATTTGCCCGGGGGACCAGCGAGGATTCCCTGATCGCAGCCCTTTTGGGAAATTCCGTGGTTGCCAAGGCAGCTGAGGTGCGGCTGCACGATGCCCTCATCGATTTCGATCAAGCAGCTATTTATACCATTCACGGCTTTTGCAGACGGGTCTTGCAGGAGTATGCCTTTGAGACCGGAAGCCTATTCGATACGGAGCTTGTCACCGACCAGACGCGGTTGGTGCAGGAAGTCGTGGACGATTTCTGGCGCAGATCATTTTATCATGCCCCCCCGGAACTGATCAGTTATGCATTGAAAAAAAAATGCGGTCCCGATTATTTCCTGCGGCTGCTGACCGGGTTGAGCACGCCGGATGTCAAAATTGTACCCGTGTTGGCTGAGCCGACCTTGCAAACACTCCCAATTTTTCGGACGGCATTGGAAACCCTGAAACACGCCTGGCCCGCCAGTCGCCAGGCCGTCATTCAGGCCCTGGCGGATCCGGGCTTGAAAGCCAACATCTACGGCAGTGCCAAAGTTGCCCCCAATCACCCCGGCCGATCCCAAAGAGACCAGCGTATCAGCATTCTGGTCGAGGCCATGGATAATCTGGCCGATCCGATGAGCGTCGGATTTCCGCTATTTAAAAATTTCGAAAGATTTACGACGGCCAAGATCGAAAAATCCACCAAAAAAAATGCTACACCACCCACCCATGATTTTTTCGGTCTTTGTGAAGAATTGTACGGTCTGGAAGCCCGGCTGGGTGTTGAATTGGAAACCTACCTGGTGTATTTGAAAGGCCGATTGCTGAAAGTTGCGGCCGCCGACCTTCAAAAAAAGAAAATAGAACACAATGTTCAGTATTTCGATGATCTTCTGACAACCCTGCTCGACGCCCTGCAATCCGAACACGGGGCGTTATTGGAAGCCGCGGTTCGTCAGAAATACAAGGCGGCCCTGGTCGATGAATTTCAGGACACCGACAATCCCCAGTACCGGATTTTAACCCGCTTGTTCTCGCAAAAAGACAGCCTGCTGTTTATGATCGGCGATCCCAAACAAGCCATATACAGTTTCAGGGGTGCCGATCTTTTCTCATACATGCAGGCTGCCCGAGGGGCCGCGGCCAAATTCACCCTCACGCAAAACTGGCGCTCACAACCCCGCTTGATTACGGCAGTCAATACGATCTTCGCAAATTGCAGGGCACCCTTCGTCTATGATCAGATTTCCTTTGCTGCCGGCCAACCTGCCGCTCAATCGGCAGACCGAAATCAACGCTCGGGCCCGCCTTTCACTCTCTGGTATCTGGAAGCCGGGCGTTTTGCCGCCAATGAAAAACCGATTAATAAAGGAGACGCAATTCAGCTGATTGCCGACGCAGTGGGCGCGGAAATCAGCCGACTCACAGTCGCATCCAATCCGGTTGCACCCGGTGACATCGCGGTGTTGGTACGCACAAACGACCAGGCTCAACTGATGAAAACCACATTGAGCGGCCGCAACATCCCCTCGATTCTTTATAGCACCGGGCATATCTTTGACACCCGCGAAGCCTATGAAATGGAGGTGGTGCTGAAGGGAATTTCAGATCCGCTGGATCTCGCCCGCATTAAAGCGGCTCTGGCAACCGACATGCTGGGTATGGCGGCCGAAGATTTAATCTCCGACAACCTGGAATCTCTGCAGTGGGACCGGCGCCTGGCCGGGTTCGGTGAATACCATGAGCTTTGGGGCCGCTATGGATTTATCCGCATGTTCCGGAGGTTTCTCGCAAGGGAACAAATTCGGGAACGGCTGTTAAGCATGCCCGATGGTGAACGAAGGCTGACCAATGTCCTGCACCTGTCGGAGGTCCTGCACCGCCGGTCGGTGGACCACGATGCGGGCATCTCCGATCTATTGAAGTGGCTGGCCGAGCAGCGGGACCCCGCGACGCCGCGGCTTGAAGAATACCAGCTGCGGCTTGAAAGTGACGAGAAAGCCGTCAAAATCGTCACCATTCACAAGTGCAAGGGCCTGGAGTTTCCGATTGCATTTTGTCCATTCGCATGGGAAAAATCATTGGCCAGAAATGAAGAGTTTACTTTTCATGACATCGAAGATGGCGGGCGGCTGACCCTCGATCTGGGCTCGCATGCAAGCAGTCATCACCGTGCCCTGGCTCAAAACGAGATATTGTCTGAAAATCTCAGACTGCTTTATGTAGCGCTGACGCGCGCCAAGAACCGCTGCTACCTGGCCTGGGGCCGTATCAATACCGCCGAGACATCGGCCCTGGCCTATTTGCTGCACACAAATGCGAATCGCCCTGCCGGCTTTCCAACTGAAGATTTAGCGCTGCAAACGAAAAATATATTTAAGGCCAAAACGGATGCAGAATTTGTCGCCGATTTACAGCAACTGGCCGGCAAGTCTCAAAACAGCATCCTGCTTGAACCGCTGCCCGTGGCAACCGGCGCGGAGAACGGGGACGGGTTCCGGCGGCCTGAAGCAAGTGAGGCACCATGCTTTGCCCGTAATTACACAGGCAATATCGATAGTTTATGGAAAATCTCAAGCTATTCTTCCCTGGTATCTTCCGGTCTGCCTGATGTTGATTTGCCCGACCGGGACCTGGCCCGCAATCTACTGGAGCCGAATCAAACTAGTTCGTTGCCCACCTCAAACGCAGAATACGGCCGACAAGAAGCCGCGATTTTCTCGTTTCCGAAAGGTGCCCGGGCCGGGACATTTTTCCATGATATATTGGAACATTATGACTTCACTGAGACAGATGCCGAAGCGCTGAAACAGCTGACTGCCATTAAACTGCAGCAGTATGGATTCGATCCAGCCTGGCGGGAGACCGTTTGCGGGGCCTTGAATAAGGTTCTTTCAATTTCGCTGCACTCCGATCTGGCCGGGTTGACGCTTTCATCGATTCCAATGGGTGCCAGGATCAATGAAATGGAATTTTATTTCCCCTTGAATTATCTTGCCCCTCACGATTTAGTAAACGTATTCGGACAAGTTTCCCGGTCCGGGGAATCGAAATCTTTTTCCAGCCATCTGGGAAAACTTGACTTCAGACCCCGGCAAGGCTTTATGAAAGGTTACATTGACCTGATATTTCAGCATAAAGGGCGTTTTTACCTGGTGGACTGGAAATCAAATTATCTTGGATCCGAATTGGCTGATTATGACCAGACCGCCCTGATTCATGCCATGCACACGGAGCTGTACACCCTGCAATACCATCTTTATGCTCTGGCCCTGCATCAATATTTGCGTTATCAGCAACCGGGATACAGATATGAAGATCATTTCGGCGGTGTATTTTATGTATTTATCAGGGGCGTGGAACCCCGGGTCGGCCCCGGAAACGGAATATTCTTTGATCTTCCCGCGCCGGAACTGATCCACCGGTTAGGTAAAGCGCTGGTTCCGGGATACGGGAACGGAGAATGAAAATTGAAGATTGAAGATTGAAGATTGAAGGAATCGCTTCGCTCAAGCTTATCTTTAAAAAACAGAAATCAGAACTATGGAATATCAAACATCGCAGTTATTTAATTGCCGTAACGCAGCCTCAAATATCATAGGAGTCAATTTTATCAAAAATTCAGATGTTTCGAAAAAATATGCCAAAAGGACAACTACAAAAACTGGAATCCTTGCTGGGCACGGCCGGCATATTCTCGGATATCGATATCCATTTCGGCCGGTTTGTTGCACGCTTCGGTGACGGACCGGAGCCGGGGGTTTTCCTGGCGGCGGCCTTGACAAGCCGTGCAACCGGCCAGGGCGATATCTGCCTGGATCTTGCAGGCGTCGCCGCTACCCGGTTATTTGAAACGCCTGACGGGTCGGATGCGGTGGTTTGTCCGCCGCTGGCTGATTGGCACAATATGCTCACGGCCAGCCCGGCCGTTGGAGAACCCGGCCAGAAACGCCCTATGATCCTCGATGCCCAACATCGGCTCTACCTGTACCGCTACTGGGAATATGAAGACAGCCTGTCCCGATCCATTGAGCAATGGGCGGGGACGGAATTGCAGGATTTCAATCCGGCCGATCTATCCGTATATCTGGAAAAATTGTTTCCGTCGCTGGATACCGACGAGGTCAACTGGCAGGCGGTCGCTGCTGTTACAGCAGTATTCAAGCCCTTCAGTGTTGTAACCGGGGGACCGGGCAGCGGCAAAACCTTCACCATCACGGGCCTATTGGCCCTGGTGCTGGCATGTGTGTTGAAGGAAAAGCCGACGATCCGGCTGGCCGCACCCACCGGAAAAGCAGCTGCCAGGCTGGCAGAATCGATCGCGGAAACCAAACGCCGGCTGGATTACCCGTCCGCCCTCTTGAACGCCATTCCCAATGAGGTGCATACGGTCCACCGCCTGCTAAAACCGATTGCCGGCACCCCGTATTTTCGCCACAATTCAGATAACCCGCTGGCTGCCGACCTCATTGTCATCGATGAGGCGTCAATGGTGGATCTGGCCTTGATGTCCAAGCTGGTGCAGGCGGTTGCCCGAGAAGCCCGCCTGGTATTGATCGGAGACAAAGATCAACTGGCATCGGTCGAGGCCGGCTCGGTTCTGGGAGATATTTGCGGCCGCCAACCCATCCCCGGGATCTCAAAAAGCCTGGCGGATAAAATCAAACGCCTTGGCCGGATTGAGCAAAACGGCCGGGTGCCGTACGCGACCAACCCCTCAGGTCTGCAGGATTGCATCACCGTGCTGCAAAAAAACTATCGGTTTGAGCCGCAAAGCGGCATCGGGGGATTGAGCCGGGCGGTCAATCGGGGCGACGCCGAATCCGCGCTGTGCTTGCTAAATGATCCGGCCGAGACATCCATTGCCTGTCATGATTTTATCTCCCATGGAAAACTGCTGCCGAATCTCAGCCGGACCATTGTCGAAGGCTATAAAAAATACTTGACAATCCATGACCCCATGTTAGCTATGGGTGAATTTATGCGGTTTAAGATCTTGTGTGCCCTGAAAATCGGACCCTTCGGCGTCGAGCACATCAATGTTCTGGCAGAACAAATACTGGGGCAGGCGGGCCTGGTGCCGCGCATTCAACGGGGGAGCCAACCATGGTATCGCGGACGGCCGGTCTTGATAACCCGCAATGATTACAGCCTGGGTCTTTTCAACGGCGATATCGGGATCACGCTGCCGGATCCGGTTTCAGCGGACGAGCGACTGTATGTCTATTTTCCGGACCCTGATCGTGGATTTAAACGGTTTCCGACCCGCACGCTTTCCGGCCATGAAACGGTTTATGCCATGACCGTTCATAAAAGCCAGGGGTCTGAATTCGATCATGTCATTCTCTTGCTGCCGCAGAAGGATTATCCGCTGCTGACCCGGGAATTGATCTACACCGGATTGACGCGGGCTAAAAAAACGGTTTCTATCTGGGGCCCGGAATCCGTTCTGAAAACCGCATTAGGCCGCAAGATTGAAAGAACCTCTGGCCTGCGGGAGGCGCTTTGGACCTAGCAGGTTTTCGGGTTCAGGGATCAAAGGTTCAGCGTTGGAAGAATCGGAGTTGTTACCTTACCTGAAACACTGAATTATGAGTTCTGAAATAAGGCCCTTAGCAGGATTTTTTTGACAACATGTTGTAAGTTACTGAAGGTTTCGGGTGTCAGGTTTCAGGTGTCAGGATTAAGCAACTCGGTTACCTAACACCCGACACCTGACACCCGACACCTAAATTCTTTGAATAGCGCTGTAGCTGCACCGCAGGGGCCCCTTTTTCCGAGCGCGTAGTCTTGGAAAAAGCTTAGGACCTATCTGCAGTGAAATTAATGATCTATAGGAATATTAACCCTGAACGGCGAACCCTGAACCTTTACGATTGGAGCAACAATAATGAAAAGAACAGTAATTCGAGGATCCGGTCGCTATCTGCCGCCGCGCGTGGTTACCAACGAAGACATGACGCAATGGATGGACACTTCCGATGAATGGATCCGGCAGCGAACCGGTATCCTGCAGCGGCACTGGGTGCCTGAAGCGGGGGGGCGTCGGGTCTTCCGATCTCGGGTTGGAGGCTGCCCGCATCGCCTTGCAGCGGGCCGGCTGGGAGCCGGAAGACATCGATTTGATTATTTTTGCGACCCTGAGTCCTGATATCTTCTTTCCCGGACCCGGATGCCTGATGCAGCACAAGCTCGGCCTGGCGTCCACGCCGGCCCTGGATATCCGACAGCAATGCACCGGGTTTCTTTACGGCATTACCACGGCCGATGCGTATATTCGCAGCGGGCTGGCCGAAAAAATTCTTCTGGTGGGGGCTGAAGTTCACAGTACCGGGCTGGATATTTCCACCAGAGGCCGGGATGTGGCGGTAATTTTCGGTGACGGCGCCGGAGCGGTTTGCCTGGAAGGTGTCGATTCGGAGCAACCCCTTGGCGTCCTGGCCTCGGCCTTGCACGCCGACGGCAAGTATGCCGAAAGCCTGTCGGTTGAATTGGGCGCCTCCCGCAATAATCCCCGGATCAGCAAGGAGGATATCGACGAAGGGCGGCATTTTCCCAAAATGGACGGCAAAACCATTTTTAAACTGGCGGTCCAGAAGTTGCCCGAAGTGGTGGGGGAGACCTTGCAAAAAGCCGGTTTGGCCATCGAGGATATCGATCTTTTTATTCCGCACCAGGCCAATCTGCGCATCAACCAGTTTTTTCAGCAATCCATGAAGCTGCCCGAAGACAAAGTGTTTCACAACATTCAACGCTACGGCAACACCACCGCGGCCAGCATCCCGATCGCCTTTGATGAAGCCTTAGAAATGGGAGTGATCGGGCCGGGCAGCCTGGTTATGTTCCTGGGTCTGGGGGCCGGATTGACCTGGGGGGCCGTTCTTTCGAAGCTTTAAACACGAAAGTAATTCATTAACAATCAGTCGGGACTTATTGCAATATCGGGGGATATACATCTGATAGAACGCGGTAAGTTTTATCGGATGTATAAGCAAAGTCCTTATTTTGAGACTTGTAAATCGGGACACAGGAAAAGACTTAAACTACCGTGTAAAGGGTATGCAGGGTCATTTCTCTGAGAATGATATACCTTCAAAAGACCCAAAGAAAACAGAACCCGAAGAACAATAGTACTGTTCTTAATTTCATTGAAAGAGATGGTGGACGAGTAAAAATCCGGGCCCAGAGAACCAGGTTTTCGACAATGGAATAAACAGGCTCACAAGAGCGCTGCCTCTGGCCATAGAGGGCCAGTCTGATCAATAAAAGAAACTTCGAAAAAGCGAATATCGAATATCGAACAAGGAATCATGAATTTCGAAGTAAGGTATTCTATCGATTTAATTCTAACTAAAATAGTCAGAGCGAAGCGAA
>Ga0209339_1000134_pt1 | contig 30455 bp, 20 predicted proteins | sample OlaalgELextract3_FD_187376 | JGI IMG/M metagenome (GOLD analysis project Ga0209339, IMG submission 187376) | Olavius algarvensis symbiont microbial communities from Tuscany, Italy - Type A ELBA extract 3 (SPAdes) (version 2) | ecosystem: Host-associated > Annelida > Digestive system >... | reverse complement strand
CCCAGTTTTAGGGAACTAGGCCTATAAAAGGAGTGATTTTAGTAGTACTTATATCAAAAAAAGTCAAGTAGTATTTTATCTTATCATGCTGATATAATGAGAATTTTTACGTTTATGCGTCCACTCGATAGTTAATGTTGCTCGCGCAACCAATCAGTATTGTCGTAAAAACCGCTATTAAAATGAACCTAACAAGCTTCATGTCCTACCCCTTTCACCATAACGGTTGAGCTAACCTACCGGCGCTGGATTTTGGACCTGCACAGAAATTCACGCAAATCGGCGTAAATCGCCCGGTTAGGTTAAGCGACTGGTTGGGGTTCTACAACGCTGATAATTACTTTCCCTTTTTAGGATAGGACACTGCAGGTTCATTCATCCGTATCTCTGCCATCACTCGTCTATCTTCGCCAAAGTAGAAGTATCGAATATTGCTCAAACCCGCCTTCTGCATAATGCCGCGTAAATTTGCAACAGCAGACAAAGGCACGTCTTCATGAAATAGGATAGCTACCTTTGTGTCTCGGCCTTCCTTGATTACCACGTTACCCCAGTAGTCCAATAATTTTGTTGTCGCCACTTCAACGCTGCCATCTGAATAACGTATACCTTTTGCCGTCTTATCGATGTAAAAGAGACGGTCATCTTCCTCGATGGCCACCGAGCAGCCAATAATCGTTAAAATGATTATGGGGAAAAATACGTGCAAGCGCCTTTTCATGTCATTAATGGCCCCAACGGAGTTGATAGATAGAAAATTTTCCATGCTAGCAACCTTATATCACGGAAAATTTTCCATCTATTATTATATTACGATATAAAACATGGAAAATATCTTATAAATTTTCCATGTTTGGCCTATATAGCACCAAAACATGGAATCTCAAAAAAAATAAACCCCGTTCCTTCGCACTGGAGCAACGGGGTTTATGGTAACCATACAAACCTCCAAGGATGGCAGTTGGTTTACTTTCAAAACAATTTCAGAAAGTTACATATAAAATTTACAACAATAATTCAATGCCAATTTTTGAGGACTCCGGTTTGTTCTGAGAATGTGGTTTACTCCCTACCGCAAAAACACCAGTATTTCGGTCTTATTCGATCAATTTTTTACAATATCCTTTGGGGTGGCGCGACCCCCTATCCCTCCACTGTCCCCAGGGACAAGGTATTTTGTCAATCTTTTTGGGTGCGGCAGTCAACCGCAATAGGTGTTGGTAATCAATTACAGGTATCGGGTCCAAGCAGTGCTAAACGAAACCGGTCTTTCAGGTAGGCGCCGTCTTTGGGTGGGAGTATCAGAGGAAGTTTTTCGGCGCGGACTTTGATGTTAAAAAAAACCAGTTCGTCTTTACGCCGTATTTGCGGCACGGCTGACAGAAGACCGTTTTCGTCTCTGATGGTGCTGCTGTTAGGGATTCCGGCCGCCGCCGCAATTGCTGCGAGGTTCACGCTGCCGGCAGTATGCGTCCGCTGCATACCGGTCTCTCCGAAGCGCTCGTTGTCCAGTACAACGATAGCCAGATTGGACGGTTGCTGGATGGCAACAGTTGCCAGGGAGCCAAGTCCCATAAGCATTTCACCATCACCGGTAATTACCAAAACCCGCCGGGACGGCTGAGCCTGCGCCAGCCCAAGCCCGACCGGCACAGCGCCGCCCATCGCACCCCATAGCGGAAAGTTCAAGGGCCCTTCGCCGGCGGCCGTCACATCCCAGGCTGAAGCACCGAGGCCGGCCACGACCAGCATATCGCCGCGCTGGTCAAGTAAGGTTTTGACAACTGCGCGGCGAGTAAGCGCATATTTCTTGCTGCGATCCCTAACCATGGCCTATTTCCCGAAAGTCTTGGCACCCAGGATACGTTGCGATATTAGGACAGCCGTGGCCGCGCAGCCCTCGAATGCCATCCGGGCCGCAGCCTCGACTGCGTCTCGAACGCGTCGGCCGTCGTCTACCGGAAAAGTAATGGCTCCGGCCAGGGTCAGAGCCTTTTGCGTATTTTGCCCCATGGGTATTTGCCACGGGTTGAATTCACCCCATTCACCCCGCATGGTTACCAGCATCAGCAGTGGGATGCGGCAGACACGTGGTAAAGACAGCATGTTGATGCAGTTGCCGACACCACTGCTTTGCATCAGCAAGGCGCCCCGGTCCCCGCCGAGCCATGCACCCGCCAACATCGCCACGCCTTCCTCCTCGGTCGTCAGCACCACGGTCTTCATCTCTTGGTTGTTATGACACAATTCAATCAGCTGCGTGTGTCCGACATCCGGCACATAGGCAACCTGGCGCACCTGGTGCTCCGTTAAAACTTGGAAAATGTCCTCAGGCCAGGTATCATATTCAGACGCAGTCATACACCTTTTCTTTCATAGCGATTGTTTCTTCCTAAACGTTTCATATAAAACATATAATCTATCTCGTGCAAAGGCGCAAAGCTCGCAAAGGAAAAGATTTAAAATATTACTAATCTTGGCGCCTTGGCGCCTTGGCGAAGAAGTAATCAGTTTCCTTTCCGATAAGATCTGTTCGTCCTCTGCGCAGCGTCTCAGTCAGTCGACCTTGCACTCACCTCCGGGTAATTTCATCAAAAGCATGCTACTAAATATCTGTCTGATCATTCACTGGCCATCGGCACCGCATAGGGGCCTTCCTCGATATAAGCAATTGTCGGTTTCCGGCCGGCTAATCGGGGATGATTCACGGCATAAATCACGGAGTTTTGAAGCATCGCAGCAGCCTTGTCCTTGTTCGATTCAAACTGGGCATCGTCGTCAATCACATCATAGCCGCTGGGTCCCGGAATGATGTCGTAATGCTCTTTTGGAATCTGGGGTGAGCAGTAGATTAATCCGTCCATGCCGACTTTGCGGTAAGGCTTGCCCCACATTTCAGGCTCCCACTGATCCTTGGTAAATATCCAATCCGGGTGTTCCAGCACGTGGTTGTAGCCGTCCGGACCCAGGATTTTAAAGAGGTGCAGAAAGGTTTTGTACTCCTGGGAACCGATGGGTTCCACGTCGATGTTGTTGGCCAGCATGACGATCACCCCGTTTTCCCTGACAGCCGGCATGGCGTTGACCGCAGTTTTGACGGCCTGGTAATGATTGCGGCCGACATAGCCGGCGTGGGTGACAACGACATCATAGGGCTGCGCCACCGGGATCATCACGGATTTTTTCATGGCTTCGAAAGCGGCCTGGTGGGCTTCTTCCAGCGCCCCGGCGAAGACACCGGTCATGCACAGGCGCTTGTCGAGGGTCACGTTGACCAGAAAATCGATGCCGACGGTCTGGGCGACCTCCAGGGCCTCCTCATGGCAGGGATTGCCGTCCAGGATCAGGTTGGTTGCTTTGGGATCTTCCAGGACCTGGACGCTGTGAAAAAACTGGATGGTTTTGGTATTGACCAGGGCCGGGCAGACCGCCTTGCGGCCCCCGGATGCGCCGGCCATAAAATGGCTTTCAACGAGTCCTGTAATAATCTTTACATCCGATTCATAAAAAATTTTGTTCAGATGAACCTGGGTTCCCCTTTTGGTTTGAGCCGCCAAGACCATCGACTCGTCATTCTCACAATCATGATCCACGATCCGATAGTTGTCCACTACCTCCGGGCCGTACATGTAGATGCGTTCCTCAAGCGTGCTGTGGCGGTGCATCCCGTTGCCGATCACAATCACGATCTTGTCTCTTTTGACACCGGTTTCCTCGATAAGACCCAGCAGGGGCAGCAGCAGCCCCTTTTCCCCCTTATAGGGAGTCGGCCGGGTAATATCCGACACCGTGATGCAGACCGTAAGCTCGTCGACCGGTTTTGCTTTGGCTTGGATGATCTCGGCGATGGTGGGCGACCCGATCGGCTGGTTTAACGCCTGAGCAATGGCTTCGCCGGAATCCACCACACAGGGCATGGACGGCATGGTCAATATTTCACAGTTTGCCGGCACATTTATATCCAGCATTTCCTCGCCGAAATCCACTTGGATGTTTTTCCAGTCCCGGGTATCCGTCGCCTTTATGATATCTACAATTTCACCGTTCATAATCGTCCTCACCGTCGGTCTAATTGAGCAAAACGCGCTCAATTGGGCGTTAATAGTTATGGGTTATTCGTTATTAGAAATAGTCGATTTTTTTATAGATTGCAATACCGGCGAAATAGGCGCTTAGTGACATCACATAGACAATTTATTGTCGATGTTGCCGCGCGAAATGATTTTTCAATGGTTTCAGGTGTCAGGTTTCAGGTGTCAGCATTTAGCACCTCTTTTTCCTGACACCCGACACCTGAAACCTATAACCAATGAACTGCGCTATGGCAGCCCCGCTGGGGCCACTTTTTCCTTTCGTAGCATAAGAAATAAGTATAGACGCTTATTGCGCACTTCAGTTCCGAAATCCGACATCCCAAATCCCAAATCCAAAATCGAGTCAATCCGGCAGGGGCACGGGGTCCGGCACCTCGATTTGTCGCGGATCGGTCACGCCGGAATCCTTAAAAAAATGGTCGGCCTGGTACATGATGTGATTCAGTGCCGTGTCCAGCCGCCGGCGATAAGACTCGCATTCTTCCCGCGAGGCGTCGGCCGGCACCCGAATACAGTCATCGGCAAAAAGGGCCACGATGCGGGCAAAGGGTTTGGGAATAATGGTCCGATCCCAGCTATTCAATTTCCAGTAGCGGTTCGCACTCCATATGACCGGAATAATCGGAAGTCCGGTTCTTTTGGCCAGATAGACGATACCCAGTTTGGATACAAAGCGCGGTCCCCGGGGCGCATCTGCCACCAGACCGCCTTTGTGTCCATGTTGGACGAGATTTTCCATATCCCGATAGGCTTGCCGCCCCCTGCGCGATGAAGATCCCCTGGCCGTTATCCAGCCGAAGCGCTTGGCAGCCTGGGCGGCCAACTCGCCGTCTTCACTGGCGCTGGCAATCGAAACCACGTTCTGGTTGCGATACCAGTAAATAACAAAGAACAATCCCCGGTGCCAGCTGGCGTAAAGGGGCCCTTTATCGGGAGTTTGCACTAAATATTTTTCTTCAATTTCATGGCCGAATTCAGTGATGCGGCAGGTGCCCAACCACAGACTGGCAACGACCTTGGCGGTCCAGCCAAAGGCCCAGAATGCAGTGCGCTTCCATAATTTCATAATTTACCAATGTCCTCATGATTTTAATGACTTATCGATATCCACGATACCACCGGGGTTCGGACTACAGTCTGAGCTGCAAATCCGAGCATACCTTATAAAAGCGAAGATAGAAATTAAAAATCGAAAATATGGTACGGCGGAGCTATTCCCCCATGGTATCAATTTTGCATACTAGAGAACTACAAGTCTGTAATGAGATAACTTCTACTCCGACAATACATTTGACAAGACGCTGCGTTCGATCCGACCTCATACGTTAAAATACTGAAATAATTTTGATATTACAGAAATCTTAAGATTTGTTCTTTGAAAATATCAACCACCCGCGCAAAGTCTTCTTTGTTCCAATTGCTGAACTCAGATCCGGTAAAATACACCAGGACGGGAAAACCGTCATTTTAATGTCAAAAAGGCGATCATCTGTAAATCTTTTTTATAAACCGGTGGTTGACCCGCAAGGTAAGATGATTACGATTCTGTAGTAAGCCTGATTCGGAATCAGTAAAGCTCGAACAGGTCTGAATCTATCAAGAATTTTGCTCACCCCTCCGGAAATACTCGCCCGACAGCGGTTACAGCATTTCGTTCATTTTGCACAGGCCCGAAGAACATGCGGATCAACTGCATCTTTCAATAAATAGTACTCTGACCAGCTCTCTCCTTGAACGAGAGCCGCCGGACAAAAAATTAATTATTTTTTCTATTGGAGGTAAAATGTCTGATAATCTAAAAACACTCCACCATCATCTGACCGAAATCAAGCAGGGCAACCGTTGTTTTGAAAATGCGTTTCAAGGCGTATCGCGCATGATCCTGGAAAGTACGATCGAAAAAGTGGTCGTCAACGGCAAGACAACCTATGATTTCAGCATTTTTCGCGAAGGATCCAAGCATGTGATCGGCATGTATGATGAAATCAACAGCTTTGTCTCCTATGTAAAGGACGCCGCCGAAGGAGGGTCGTCTAAAGAAATGGCCTTCGTACTCGTGGGCGAGCCGGGCAATGGCAAGACCTTTTTAGTTGATTTTCTGGCTGCGAAATACCGTGCTTTTTTGTCAATCGACGGTAACCGCAAATATACCTTCAAGTACCTGCATCTGGATAAGGTCGGTGATTACGGCAAGATCAAAACCATCGAATCCCAAACCTATGAAGATCCGATGATAATGGCCATGAGCCTGTTTGAAAACCCGGATCAAAACCGGGAATATCTTGCCAGTCAATTTGGTTTTTCAGACAATGAAATAAACACCCTCTATGAGAATTACCGCCCCCTGGGTGCCTGCAGCAGTTATATATTGAATGATATCCGCAATTATACCAACGGTGATATCGATGAAATGCTTGATTTCATCGAGATTGTGCCCGTGCCTTTGACCGAAAGCCTGGGGACCGTAACCGGCAAATATCCGGCCAAGGATAAAATCACATCATCTTCGGTGGATCTGCTCGGCGAAGAATCGATTCAGCGCCTGCTTCATATTACCGACACCAACAACCCCTATCGTTTCGATTTGCGTCGCGGGGCGCTGGCCCGCGTAGCCGGCGGCGGAATTCATTTCAGTGACGAAATATACAAGAACAAAAAAGATCTGGTCCAGGTCTATCTGGGAGTCATCCAGAATCGCAGCATAGAAATCGACGGCTACAAATGGCCGATCGATTCGCTGATTGTTGCCACCAGCAACAACTCTGAATTTCATCGCTTTTTATCGGAAAAAGAAGAAGCCCCCATCGTTGACCGCTGTCGTATCTGCTATGTATCGCACAACACGAACTATAAACTGCAGACAGAACTCACCGGCTACGCCATCGGCAGTGAAACCCGGACCACCTTGACCAAAGAGCATTTGCACCAGGACCCGAACCTGAATTATGCATCTTCCATTGCCGTGGTTTTATCCCGGCTGCCCCGCTCCGAGAAGCTCACTCCGGTCGAAACCATGAAACTGGCGGCCGGTGAGGTCGCCGGCGAAAAGAGCATTAAAACCCTGGCAGAAGTGATCGACACCCTCAACCAGGACCCGGACATTATCAACCGCTTCGGCCAAAAAGGCCTGGGCCAGCGCAACCTCGGACGCGCCATCCAGCTGTTGATCGAAAGTTCGGAAACCAACGAGGGCGAGTGCATGTTCGCCTATGACATCTTCAAAGCCGTTGATCGCATTATCCTGGACTATGTCACCGAAGCCAATGACCGGACTAAGTACCTGGACGATCTTAAAACCGCCAAAGGATTATACCGTGAGCGCATCATGACTGAAATGTTCAATGCCTACATGGATGAACCCTATGCGATTCGCAAGGACGTCATGAACTATGTCAACATGATTATCGGCATCGATGCCGAAAACCTAGGCCCCGATAAAATGTGGAAATACAAAGATCCCCAAACCGGGGAGCTGAAGGCACTGAAGATCGACGAACGCTACATCAACAGTGTCGAAGAACGGTTGGGTCTAAAAAGCGAGGAGCAGCGGGAATCGTTCCGAACCTCTATTCGCAAGATTTACGGCCAGAAAATCTCCGTCGATCCCGACTACGATTTTATGGACAACCTCGAGCTGGTCAAAGCCGTCACCGACGTTCGGCTTAAATCCGATATTGCCGGGGCCGGCAGTTTAATCGGCGCCCTGGCCAACCGGACCAATGAGGAAAACCAGAAGCTATATGACCGCATGATCTCCACCATGCTTGAAAAATTGGGATACTGCAAGACTTGTGCGCAGAAGACGATTGAGTATTTCTGTACGCAGGAAGACGAAAAATAGCTGAATTGCGGATTTCAGATTGCGGATTGCGGATTAATTTGCATACAGTTCGGGTATTCTTGCCTAATAACCAATAACAAATAACCAATAACTAGCCCTATGGATTCCAAATTAAACAGCCTTTATCAACGGTTAAAGCAGCGTGGCCTCACCGATGTGCAGGAACAAAAGATCCTGGCGGAGCTCCACGACCCCGGCATGCATGAAATTCCGGATCCCGCTGTCCCCGGGGATGGGCCGAATGGGCTTTCCAAGTCCCTTCAGAGCGTTTACGCTTACCACGATCTGCTGGATTTGCAGGGCATCACGGCCATGCAAAACTCCCCCAATGTCAGTATCCGATCCATCGATGAGCTGCTTGAACGGGACAAGCAGCGGGAAAAAGACGGGTTTCCGCGTAAAATCAACGTGGGACGGTTAATTAAGCCGGGTAAAAGCGGCAAGGATAAAGTCGTCATCGTACCGTCCACGGTGGAGGAAAAATTTCTGCATGACCCCTCCTTTAAAACTGATGAAGAACAAGGCAGCGGCGGTTCCGGCGATGGCGAAGAGGGCGAAGTTATCGGCGAACAGCCTGTGCGGGCACCCGATCAGCAAGGCGGCTCCGGTCCCGGCGAAGGGGAAGGCGGCCAGCATGAAATGGAGTCAAACGCCTATGACCTGGGTAAAATACTGACCGAAAAATTCGAACTGCCCAACTTGAAAGATAAGGGCAAGAAGAAATCGTTGACGCGCTACACTTACGATCTGACGGACAAACACCGCGGATTCGGTCAATTGCTCGATAAAAAAGCGACGCTGCGCAAAATCACCGAAACCAACATTCATCTGGGCAATATTCCGGACTCGGAAAGCATCGATCCGTCACGTTTTCTGGTGTCGCCCAACGACCTGGTCTATCGGATCCTATCGCGCGAAAAGGACTACGAATCCCAGGCCATGGTGTTTTTCCTGCGCGATTATTCCGGTTCCATGGCCGGCAAATCCACGACCCTGGTGGTGACCCAACATGTCCTGATCTACAGCTGGCTGCTGTATCAATACGCCATGCAGGTGGACACGCGCTTCATCCTGCATGATACGGAAGCATCCGAGGTGGATGATTTTTATAAATATTACAACTCTAAGGTGGCCGGCGGAACCCAGGTCTCTTCGGCATATCGGCTGGTGAATGAAATCGTCGAAAAAGAAAATCTGGCCCAGGATTACAACATTTATATCTTTCACGGCACGGACGGTGACGATTGGGACACGGACGGCAAAGAAAGCATACCGGAGCTCAAAAAAATGCTGACCTATGCCAACCGGGTCGGGATTTCAATCGCCGAGCATTCAATTCAGGCCACCCATAACAGTGAGGTGGAAAAATACCTTAAAAAATCCAACCTGTTGGAAGACAAACCGAATTTGCTCAGGCTGGACGTCATGCAGGAAAACGCCGATGAACCGCGGCTGATAGAGGGTATTAAGCACCTGATTGGGGAATAGACTAATAGACTTCGTCTCTAAGAAAATGCCTAAAGTGTCTAAAATGAACTAAAATGCCTAAAATTAATGAATTCTATCATTTTTATAACTCAAAACATATTTAATTTAAATAAGGATGCCATCCATATTTTTAGTCATTTTAGTCATTTTCTAATTTTAGTCATTTTATTGCTAACTGTGAATGAACTTCTAAAGGTCTGATGAATCGGATCAAGCCAAGGCATTGATAATGGAGCTGATTGACCAACATACCAAAAAAATTATGGAAGGGTGCAAGAAAAGAGCCCGGGACGCCGGTCTTAGTTTTCAGGACGAAACGCTGGAATACATCGTTTCGAATCGCGATTTGCTGGAACTAACGCCCAAGGTGATGATTCCAACCCTTTATGATTACTGGGTGCACGACGTCGAAGTACTGAAGGAAACGGGTCGTTACGAACTATATCCGAACAATCCCTATGAAACCGTTATCAACACCCGGCCCGCAATTTCCTATTACAACGACAATAATCCGGATTGGATGAATGTCATGATATTTTACCATGTTCTGGGACACATCGATTTTTTCCAGAACAACCTTTACTTCCGTCACACCTGGGACTACGATTTCACCGGCCAGGCGCTTTCGGATAAACGCATGATCGCCAAGCTCAGATCGGAAAAGGGCCGCTGGGTGGACTACATTATCGAGTTTTCCCGCGGCATCGACAATCTGGTGGGCTACCACGATGCGCTTTCGCATTACAGCCGCCCCCAGGGCAGCACCACCTCCAAGATGCTGGATTTTTATTTTGACGTGTTTCTGCAATCGATTAAAAAGATCAAGGTCAATGAATATGTCAATGAGATAAAAAGATACAATGACTGTCTGGCGGAAAATAAAGAGCTAGGGGAAAAAGCCTTTTTTGCTGAAATCCTCAGGAAATATCCGGAGTTCGACGCCATCTTCAAAAAAAGCCTGACCCATAAGCCGCATCAGAAGCTCGATCTGATGCAATATTTGCTGGAACACTCCGAGTTTTTAAAAAAAGATAAAAACAGCTGGATGAAACCGGTCATCGAGGTCATCCGCAAAACATCCCTGTTTTTCCAGCCCCAGATTCGCACCAAAATTATGAACGAAGGCTGGGCCAGCTACTGGCATGAAAAACTGTTTCTGCAGGATGACCGGATTGAGGGGCACGAAGTGGATTTTGCCCGCACCCACGCCGGCGTGACATCCATGCCGCGCGTGGGCTTAAATCCATATGCACTGGGCCTGCGTCTGTTTTACTATATTGAGGACCTGGCGGACAAAGGCAAATATTCCATTGATTTCAAGCGCCTCCTGGACGCCCGCGAACGCGACCAATTCGATACCGCTACCGGACAGGGACAAGATTTTTTATTCAAGCTCCGTAACGACTTCAACGATTTTATGTTCATCAACACTTTCGTCGACCAGGATTTTGTAAATCAATACAAACTGTTCGTTGCCGACCGACGGTTAAATCAGAGCCGGGGCGTTTGGGAATACTATATCAAAAGCCGCAGCGCCGAAAGCTACCGCAAGATGCTGCTCGACACCCTCTACCATCCTCCGTACCTTAAAATCCAGCCGGATAAAACCAACAACGGCAACCTCTGCCTGTTGCATATCTTTGAAGGCAAACCCCTGGTAAAAGAATTTATTGCCAACACGATGCTTGGCATTGAATTCCTGTGGGGAGCACCGGTTCAGCTTGAGACCAACGAAGTCGTCCCTGCGGAGCCCGCACAGGCGCGCCTGCCGATTCCCGGTCTCACGCTGCCGCTGGAGGAAGACCCCCAGGCCAAAGAAATTAAGTGGCAAAAAGTGCGCTACACGATGAAAGAGCGCAAGCTGTCGAAGGAAAACATATAGGAATGCGGCCTTCGACGAGCTCAGGCGAGACAAAGTCGGAATTCGGCCTTCGACGAGCTCAGGCGAGACAAAGTCGGAAAAAATGATGCACAGCATCTATGAATTCGGAAACCGGAAGTTGGAAGTTGGGGAAAAAACGATGCCCAGAGAGAATAAAACCGGCACTACAGGCCAGAAGAATAAAATGAAGCGTATCAAAAACCTGATATCGCCCTCAAAAAAAAATGTTAAAGCCGTTCCGGAAGAAGACCAGGGTCTAGCAAGCATTAAAAAGGCCTTGCACAACCTCAACCAGAACATGAGTGGCCTGGAGCAGCGCTCCGCCATACCGTTTGAGGGATTTCTCAAGGAGCTTGCCGCCCACCCACAGCGTGTCATTCGCAATGTCTTTCAGGTTTTTCATGACATGATGAAAGCTTATGTCGGCGAAGGACTGGACGAATACTCGGATGACCCTGAATCCATCCATTATGTTCATTATGATTGCACCAAGCTTTTCGTTGCCGGAACCGACCACCCGTTTTTTGCCGATCGATTGTTTGCCAATCGCTTGATCAGCCTGGTGGAAGCCTGGAAACGGGGCGCTCAGCAAAATAAGATCTACCTGTTCAAGGGACCGCCCGGCTGCGGGAAAAGCACCTTTTTGAATAACCTGCTGATGAAATTCGAAGAATATACCAACACCGACGCCGGCCTGCGCTACGAAGCTGTTTGGCGCTTTGACCGCAAAATTTTAGGCGGGTCCGGAGATCTTGAAAATCACCCGGTCCTGGAGCAGCTTTCCCACCTATTGGACAGCTCCGGTCTCGATCAGGCTAAATCTATCGGTGACGATGATTCGCACAATTCTTTGCAGGGCTCCGAGGCCTATATCGCGGCCAATTATCTTGCCGGAGACTATGTCGAAGTTCCCTGCCCCAGCCACGACAACCCCATTTTAATGATTCCCAAACAGCATCGCCGGGAGTTTTTTGACGATTTATTTAAAAATGATGAATTTAAATGGAAACTCTCCACTGAGAAGGAATTCGACTGGGTCTTTCGTGATAATCCGTGCACTATTTGCAGTTCTCTATATGAAGCCCTGCTGGATCGATTGCAAAGCCCCCAAAAAGTATTCGACATGCTCTACGCACGCCATTATCGTTTCAACCGGCGCCTGGGTGAAGGGATCAGCGTTTTCAATCCGGGGGATAAGCCGCTGCGCCAGAACATCATGACCAACGCTATTTTGCAGCGGCGCATTGACAGCCTGTTGAAAGACAGCAATCAGGTCAAATACATTTTCTCCCGCTATGCCAAAACCAACAACGGCATCTATGCCCTGATGGACGTCAAGTCCCACAACACGGATCGTCTGATCGAGCTTCACAACATCATCAGCGAGGGCGTTCACAAGGTGGAGGATATAGAGGAAAATGTTAACTCGCTGCTGCTGGCGGTCATGAATCCGGAGGATGAAAAGAACATCCAGGGATTTCAGTCTTTTTTAGACCGGGTGGAATATATCAACATCCCTTATGTCATGGATTTATCGACCGAGGTGGAAATTTATCGCAATATTTTCGGCAAACATATTGATGATCACTTTTTGCCCAGGACACTGCACAACTTCGCTCGAGTCATCATCGCATCGCGCTTGAATCCCAAATCCGAGGTCATGCTGGAGTGGATTGGCGATCCCAATAAATACCGGCTTTACTGTGATGAAAACATGCAATTGCTCAAAATGGAAATTTATACCGGCTACATTCCCGCCTGGCTCAAGGATGAGGATCGTAAACGGTTGACGGCCAAACGCCGCCGCAATATTATCGCCGAGTCGGAAATAGAGGGCGAACACGGTATCTCCGGCCGCGATTCCATCAATATTTTCAACCAGTTTTACTCGGCTTATGCCAAGGAGGATAAGCTGATCAATATGTCGGATTTGTGCAAGTTTTTCACCAAAATCCACAAGGATGTAAAGGATCTGATTCCGACCGGCTTCCTGGATTCCCTGCTTCGCATGTATGACTACACCATATTGCAGGAAGTCAAAGAGTCCCTCTACTACTATAATGAAGAACAAATATCGCGGGATATTCAAAATTATCTGTTTGCGATTAATTTTGAAATCGGCTCGGCTGAAACCTGCACCTACACCGGTGAAAAACTGGAAATAAGCGAGGAATTTCTGGCGGGTATCGAGCATCGTCTGTTGAGCACCAGGGCCGACAGCAGTCAACGTATCGCATTTCGCAAAACCGCCCAAAAAGAATATACCACCCGGACCCTAACCCAGGAAATCATGGTCGAAGGGCTGCCGATAACCGAGACCAAAATCTTTGAATCCATGCATGATCGCTATGTCTATAATCTGAAGGATAAAGTGCTGGACCCGTTTCTTGAAAACGAAAACTTTCGCCGGGCCATCAAGGATTATAACGAGGAGGATTTTAAAACCTACGACAAACGTATCCGCGACGATGTGAGCTATTTGATTAAAAATCTGTGTGACAAATACCGCTACATCGAACAGGGTGCCAAAGAAGTCTGCATGTACGTCATTGACAACGATCTGGCCAAAAAGTTCGGCAGCCCCTAATTTCTCCGCCCTGTAAAGTAGCTATCGCCGGATTGGATAAGATATTGCGGACTGTCTGTAGGTGTTGCGAATTTCTGGGTACAGACCGGGCGGATAAATTAGCTCAGAAAAATTTTGACTTTTTCCTTAGACACAGTCAGGCTCAACGGCCGTACCATTCAAATCTGAACCATTGTTGGTATTCGATTAGATTGGACTGATATATGGTGGAAGCCTATGGATCGCGATTTCGATTATCAGACGCGCCGCCAACCAAAATCTTTTGAACAATCAATATGTTCTCTAAGCACCGATCTAAGAATGCCCCAATTCCTGTGAATTCATCTGGGCCGTCAGGCAATCACAGTATTCCTCGAAAATGAAATACATGCATCGCTGGGCAAATTGCGATTTTTCATAGTAGCTGCAGCCAACCTGCTGTTTTTGATTGTCGGCCGTGCAGATCGACATCTGCTCCTGTTTGCAAAAATTAACCACCAAGTGAGACATCATTATTCCCTTTCTGTGTGTAAGATTTATTCTTAATCTCCTAATTTCCCGGATCTGTTCTAGATCCCTAATCAGCGGGGGAATCAGTTTTCACAATAATCGCCGGCGAGAATGTCTAGCTTTTTTACTATTTCTTTCGCGTCAATCCCGGAATTGTCTCTAATTTTTATATCGGCCGAATATGGAATATCTTTAAAAAGAATTATAGATATTGAAGTCCGACGAAACCTGCTTATCTTAACGGTTGTCGGTTCCGGAGTTCCGGGGTTCAAGGTTTATCGGTTTGGGTTCAGGTCAAAATAGATTCTTTGATTCATCGGCACTGAGAGTCAAACTGAACAATAATAGAACAATCGAAGGTTGTTAAGAAAAGGCGTCTGAAAACGGCGTTGGGTGAACTTGAACCTACCTGCGAACAAAGGCAACCCTGAACGGTGAACCTATAACCTCTAAATGCATATAGGCCATTTGAATGTATACAATCAAAACCGGCAGACAAGACCATGTCCCTAGATAGGCAAAAAGAAATATGGCTGGATGACGAGAGCCGCAGGGAACAATTGGAAAAATCACCCGACGGGGTGCCAGAGGCATTTTATGGATTTCAACGCGTTCCCGTTGAGGAAAAGGCCGGACGGGTTTTAAATCATTTTAACACCATCGCCAAGCATTATGATTTTATGAATACCCTGTTGAGTTTCGGTATTCATCACATCTGGAAAAGACTGGCGGTCCGGATGATGAATTTGGCGCCCGGCAGCCAGGTTCTTGATGTCTGCGGTGGTACAGGGGACCTGTCAATATTGGCGGCTAACCGGGTCGGCCCGGATGGACGGGTCACTATCTACGATATCAATCGGGCCATGATGCTGGCCGGTCTGCACAAAGTTGCCCAAAAAGAAATCGAATCGCGAATTCGCTATGTTCAGGGAGACGCGGAAGCCATATCCTTTCCTAACGGTGATTTCGATGCCGCCATGGTCGGTTTTGGAATCCGGAATGTGACGGATATGAAAAAGGGTTTTTCGGAAATGCACCGGGTGCTCAAGCCCGGCGGAATAATGATGTGCCTGGAATTCTCGAAGCCAACATTCACGCCATTTCGCTGGCTATATGATTTTTACTCATTTTACATCATGCCCTTTTTGGGTGAGATGATTGCCGGCTCCCGCACCGCCTATACCCACCTGCCCGAAACCATCCGCATGTGGCCCCTGCCCGACGAATTAACGGAAATTTTGAGAGGCATCGGCTTCACGAAGGTCAGCCATCGCAAGCTGACCAACGGCATTGCCGTGATTCATCTGGCGCAAAAGTGAGATGCACGCCAATCCGGCAAAGATAGTGCCGGAACATCAACTGAACAAAAAATAATTGAGTATTTTTCGTAAACAGGATTGAAGTCAGCTTGCTATAACCAATTCGCATTCCAGGTGGCGGGGTGGGGGGGGGTGGAATGATCCCTGAGCGTGGGAGCAGTCATATCGGCCAATGAAATTAAACTGGATTGAACGCCTTTACGTCAACAGCCCCATCCGTCTGGCAGCACAGCAATTGGAAGTTCGATGGTTTGCTAAAAAACGGCCATTGGATGCCGGAGCCACCATCTTGGAGATAGGCTGCGGCCGGGGAGCCGGCGCCGGAATCATTTTTAGGGAGTTCAGGCCGGCCCGTCTTTATCTTTCAGATTTCGACATCCGGATGGTCAAACAGGCCAGAAACTATCTGGATGGTAAAAAACAGACTAAAACCCACTTTTGTTTAGCTGATGCGGCGAACCTGCCTTTTGATAGTCAGAGGTTCGATGCTGTTTTCGGATTCGGTTTTTTGCACCATGTTCCCCAGTGGCGCAACGCTTTGGCCGAAGTTGTAAGGGTTCTCAAAGCCGGTGGCGTCTACTATCTGGTTGAGTTCTATCCACAATTATATCAAAATATTATAACCAAGCACTTATTGTTCCATCCTGAGAGGGATCGTTTTAAAAGCAACGATCTGAAAAGTGCTTTCGAGATGCTGGATTTGAGCCTCGCGCATGCCAAGGAGTTAAAGAACATGGGTATTATCGGGATAGGAATTAAAAGGTAGGCTTGTGGATATAGACCTATCTCGCTGAAAAAACTTGGATACCTTCTAGTGGTCGACCGGAAACGTCATCGAAGCGCCATACCACCCGATTACCATGATCATCGGAACCAGCGACAGTACCAAGATTAAATAGATAACACTGCCGATGTGGATTGTATCCAGGATCTGCGGACTTATGATACGCCAGGTAAATATGGTGACCTCGATGAAAAACATCAGGATGGTCAAGGGCAGTTTAATTTTGACCGGCTTGAGCGCTTTGGCCATATAATTTAACCACCACGTATAAATGCCGGTGACGATACCCACGATCGAAAATAAGATACCGCCGGCCAAACAATGCAGGGCGGTTGTTTCAAATGATTTTACGCCCGTCACGAGGTAAAGGACGTTAAAAAATGAGGTCGACAAAACGAAAACGATGGGGAAATGGACCGTCATCGGGTGCGGATGGCGTCTGAGAAAAGGAAACCGGTTAATCAGCCAGGCTATGGGTTGAGGAATTGCCTGTTCCTCAACCACAACCTTCTTTAATGTTCCCACCTGGGGAAATCTTTCCAGGACCTTGAAATCGTGCGGTGCCGCCGACATGTCGCTTGTCAGATCCTCGCCGGAACGATGGCGGTTCATGTGCTGTCCTTTGCGCCACAGCTTGCTTTCACTGACATCGTATACCTTGCCGTCGTATGCGACATAGGTTGGATTGCCGTCTTCACCGGTGAACCTGGCCAACTCCTCGGCATCAAATTCTTTCATCAATCTCTCCCATTAATCCGCCAAACCTATGGTCAAAGACATTCTCCTCTAATTCAAAGCGCTTGTGTTGGACTCTGAATTTTGAATTTTCGAGGGCGGATTAATTACATAAAAATTTTGATCAGTACGATTACCAGCAACGCCAGCGGGTAATAACTGGCCTTGTTGAACAGCGCCATCGCATCGGAGCGCCGGCGCGAAATATTCAGTTTCAGGGCCGGCAGCAGCAGCAGATAGCCTCCGGCACCCAGGGACAGAATGATAAAAACGACTCCATAGGGTATGCGGGAAAAATAAAAAATACCTGCGCTCATGCCCAGCGTCAAAATGATGGTGATCAAAATGATACTATTGGCAATTGGAAGCCCCCAGCGGATAGGAATGGTTTTGGCATTCATTTGATGGTCTTCCTGGTAGTCAGACCAATCGTTGGGAATATTCTGTCCCCCGATTTCCCAAAAAAAGAGCAGAGAAAAAAGAAACATCAGGTACCAACCCGAAGGATTCGGATCAACTGCAAACACGGCGGCGATGGCACCGGAAGTTTTAACGGCGCCACTGACAAAGGTACGATACGGGCTGACCCGCCATAACAGGCAATAGATCGTCTCGAGCGCACAGCCGGCGAGAAATATCACTACGCAAATCGGGTTCAGAATTAATGCACCGATCAACGCGAGCAGCGACCAGGTGATCGACCAGCAAATGCCTTCTTTGAAACTCAAAAACCCTTGGGCCATTGGATGACGCACCAAGACAGCATCAAGGTCACCACCTGAATTCGATATACCGCCGCGGGCCGCCTTTTCTTTATCGACCTTATAGTCGACGACATCGTTTAAAGCGTAAACGGCGGTATAGCCGGCAAAGGTTGTAATTAGACCGATCGTAATGGTAAACCATGAAGGGAGCTGTCCGAGCCAAAGCAGTGCTCCAAATGCCGGCGTACACATATCCAGCAATCCGTGCGGAGTCCGTGAAAGGGCAAAAAACAGCTTCAAGCGGGAAAAACCGGTAAAACGACTGTGCAATGATGTTTCCGATATCTGACTCATTCTGAATTTAGTCTATTCCTTCAGCTTGCATTCCTGGTCCCACTCGGGACAGGCTTTCTCCATTTCCTCCCTGTATTTGAGCATACATTCACCGCATTCCATCTCGAAATTGGGAACGTGTCCATACCGTTGCGTCATTTCCTCTTCCGACAGCACTTGAGCGCCACTGCAGCCGCACTGCGGACAGGCGGAATTGATGGTGTAGCGTTTTTTTGCCATAAAATACCTCCATACATGGTTTGGCTAACGAATTGAATGGGTTCACAGGCCATCCTGCTGGGCGGATTTATAGCCGATATTGAAATAAAAGTAAACGGGCATCAAACATAATTCAAGCTTGAAAAGACCGTTTTTCAGGACGGAATTTTTAATAAATCGTCCAATTCTTTTTCAGGCAATAGTGCTCCCTCCAGGGCGACTTGCCGGATGGTTTTACCGGTTTCATAAGCCTTTTTGGCAACGATCGCCGCTTGATCATAGCCGATTTTCGGCACCAACCCGGTCACCAGGGCCAAGCTCCTTTCGATATAAGCCGCACAGGCCTCCCGGTCGGCTCTGATTCCAGCGATGCACTTCGTGTTAAACGCCTCAGCAACGGAGGCCAGGGTAGCAATGGACTGCAAAAGATTGTAGGCAATTACCGGCAGCATGACATTTAATTCAAAATTTCCGGCTTGACCGCCCATGGTAATCGTCGTGTCGTTGCCGATAACCTGGGTCGCCACTTGAATTACGGCCTCGGGAATGACCGGATTAACTTTGCCCGGCATGATGGACGAACCCGGCTGCAAAGAAGGAATGGTTATTTCTCCAATGCCGCTGCGCGGACCCGATGCCAGCCATCGAATATCATTGGCTATTTTAATCATGCCGACTGCCAGTGTTTTTAAAGCCCCACTGGTCTCGATAGCCGCATCCTGGGCAGCCTGGGCTTCGAAGTGGTTGACGGCCTCGCAAAAGGGCAATCCGGTCTGCTCGGCGATCAGTTCAATGACCCGTCCGGCAAATTCCGGATGGGCGTTTAAGCCGTTTCCAACGGCCGTTCCACCCAGCGCAAGCTCGGCCAACCGGGGCTCAGCCGCCCTCAGGCGGTCCATTCCAAGCTCTATCTGTCTGGCGTAGCCCGAAAACTCCTGCCCCAGCGTCATGGGCACCGCATCCTGCAAATGGGTTCGGCCAAGTTTTTGGATGTCTTTAAATTCATCGGATTTTGCCGCCAGTGCCCGATGGAGGGTTTCAAGGGAGGGGATGAGACGACGGTGAATGCGCGTCAACGCGGCAATGTGGATTACCGAGGGAATGACATCATTGCTGGATTGTCCCATATTGACATGGTCGTTGGGGTGAACCGGCGACCGGCCGCCTTTAGTGCCGGTGAGGATTTCATTGGCCCGGGATGCTACGACCTCATTCATGTTCATATTGGTGGAAGTGCCGGAGCCGGTCTGAAATACATCCACGACAAATTGATCATCCAGGCGGCCGTCCATGACATCCTGCGCAGCGTGCGCTATGGCTGGAGCTATCTTGGGATCCAGCAGACCGAGGGTGTCATTTACCCGAACGGCGCATTTTTTAACCAGGGCCAGGCCGTGGATAAACTCAGGCGGCAGGCGCATACCGCTGATGGGAAAGTTTTCCACCGCCCGTTGGGTTTGGGATCCGTAATAGGCCGCTGCGGGAACTCTCACGGTACCCATGGAATCTTTTTCATCTCTAAACTTCATGGTCAACTGCTCCTTTTTTCAATTTACCCCAAGAGATTATATTAAGACCCATGACAGTTTTGGCAAGGCGGTTAGGGGAGGTTTCAGGTGTCGGATGACAGATGACAGAGGACAGAGGTCAGAGGTCAGAGGTCAGAGAACAGATGACAGAGGTCAGATGACAGAGGACAGAGGTCAGATTTCAGCGCTGCCGCCGGCCAAACAAACGGCCGGTCAAATCGCTAGAAGAAACTGTGCCGATTTGGTGTTTAAAATGAGAGTTACTGAGTGCTGAGCTATATTGTCATTCGTTTCGTCCTCGTCCTCGTGCTCGTGCTCGAGGCTTTTGAGCCGTTTTCAGTATTGAGGACCCGAGGACGAGGACGACGACGAGCACGAATTGAATACCCAGTATTGGGGCTAATTTAGATATCTCTTACGTGGTGTCAGACATCGGTTGTCGAGTAGTTGAGTTGTTTGGTTCTCGAACCTTCAGTTTCCTACAACATGTAGTCATCAAAAACACAATGATTTCCTATCAGAAAAATCACGCGTCAGACGGTTTTTCCATCCGAATAATAAACAACAACAGGGCCGGGATTACAAAAATGGTAAATATAGTAGATACCGCCAGTCCGCCCAACACGACGCTGCCGAGTCCCCGGTAAAATTCTGAGCCGGGTCCCGGTATCAATACCAATGGCAGCATACCAAAAATACTGGTGGCGGCACTCATGAATATCGGCCGCAGCCGCGTGCGGGTGGATTCAAGGACGGCTTCGCGGTGAGGCATCCCTTTGTACCGGATGTTGTTTAAGGCCTGGTGCACGATCAGGATGGCATTGTTGACGACCACGCCGACCAGGATCACAAAACCCAGCATGGTCAGAATGTCCAGCGGCTGGTTGCCGATGAACATGTTGACCAGCTTGAGACCGAGCAGTCCGCCGGCGGCCGCCAGCGGAATGGTGAACATGATGGTCAGCGGATAGATAAAATTGCCGAACAAGGCGGCCATCAGCAGGTAAGCGATGGCCGCCGCCAATACAAAATCGAGCTGCAGGGTTTGGCGGGCTTCTGTCAGCTTGTCGGCAATGCCGCTTTGCCCGATGTCGGCACCCTTCAGCAGCCCCTGTCCCCCAAGAGGCCCGACGATTTTTTCGCTAATGATCTCCATGGCCTCCTGCAGTGCGAGAGTCGGCGGCGGTGTGATCTCCAGAGTAATCGTGCGTTGTCTTTCCAGATGCCGGATCTGGGTAATGCCGGCGGTGCGGCGCATCCGGGACAGCGAGGATACCGGAATAACCTTGCCGCCCGGAATGGCGATCGACGCATTATACAGGGCTTCGGGCGTTGCGATATCTTTTTCGGAAGCTTTGAGAATCATATCGATTTTCTTCTGGCCTTCCTGCTTGAACTCGCCGATCTCACGGCCGTCCATCAGCACATCCACCGCGACGCCGAAGCTGCCGGCTGTCAGACCGGCCGCTTTAAGCCGCTCCCGATCCGGAATGATCTGCACCTCCGGGAAAAGCAGCTCCAGTGACGGTATCGGCCGGATCTGCGCCTGGGGGATTTCCTTTTTGATCGCGCCAAACAGCATGCCGGAAATCTGCACGATCCGATCCAATTCATTGCCACTGACATTGAGCTGGATCGTTCGGCCCCGGCCGAGACCCGTTTGAAAGACCCCGGCCTGAATACTCACCCCGTACATCCCGGGGATGGAAAAAATCGTGCGGGTTAAAAGGGGTATCAGTTCGGCGGCGCGCTGTTCATGCATACTGATGGCCCCAAAAAGCATGATTTGCTCCGCGCCCACGTAAAACATATTCTTGATACCCGGATAGCCATTGTGGTCTTTGTTAAAAAAGGGTTTGTTTATCCGATAAATATGTTCGCCGATTGCCTTGCGTTCTTCAAATGACAGACCGGGGGGCGGGATCAGGATACTAATTACCAGGTTGCGGTTGCCCTGGGGCAGGTACTCCATTTTGGGCATCAGCTCCCGGGCTGAAAACACCGACAAAATGCTCAAACTCAGCACCGCGACCAGCCGCGTGGTCCAGTGAATCGTCACCAGCTTCACAAGCCACATAATGCCGGACTCGACCCAGCCGCCGACCATACCCAAAAAAGATTTAGACCGACGCGGCCCCTGTTTGCGCCGGTTCAGGGAAAATAGCTGTTTGGCAAACATCGGAATCACCGAGATCGAAACAAACAAGCTCAGTGCCACGGCAAACGTCACGGCAATCGCGATATCTCTGAATAGCTGGCCCGCTTCTTCTTCCATGAAGATCACCGGCAGGAACACGGCGATGGTGGTCAAGGTGGACGCCAGGATGGCGCCCCAGACTTCCCGGGCCCCATCATAGGCGGCTTTGAAGGCAGATTTACCCATGCTGCGATGGCGGTCGATGTTTTCCAGCACCACGATAGCGCTGTCGATCAGCATGCCCACGGCAAATGCAATCCCTGCCAGGCTGATGACATTCAGGTTGCGACCCAGCAGGTTCATGAACATAAAAGTCCCGATAATACTGATGGGAATCGCCGTTGCGACAATAACCGTTGAGACAATGCTTCGCAGGAAAACCAACAATATGATAATTGCCAGGGTTCCTCCCAGCAGGATATTTTGGCGTACCAGTGAAATGGCCCCGCGGATGTAAGGCCGCTGATCGTATACCCAATCCAGAAAAATTTTCTCTTCGGCAAGCTTTTCCTCATTTAACCAGATGACCACCGTTTCGAGTCGATCCGAGAGCTCAAGGATATTGGCGTCGGGTTCCGGTTTGACACCGATGGCGATCCCCTCCCGGCCCAGGTGCAGCATGGCGGACGACAACCGGTCAAATCCGAAGTTCACATCAGCGATATCCGCCACCCGGATGCGCTGCTGCCCGGTGGATCGGATAACGACATTTTGGATGTCGGCAGGTGATTTAAATTCAGCCACCGCCCGGATTCGATAATCCCGGCGCCCGACCCCCATCGTGCCGGCCGAGACATTGACGTTATCCGCTTTCAGGACACTGATCAAATCGTTGATCGTCAGGCCGTAGGCCGCCAGCCTTTCTGGCTTGACGACAATGTGCATCTCCTTTTTTATTCCGCCGCCGATAAAAAGATCCGCCACACCATCGGTGCGCTCTATATACTGCCTAATATTATTTTCAAAATAGGTCCGGTAGGTATAAGTGGATTGGTTATTGCCGGGTAAGGTTTTGAGCACCATCCAGATGACGGGTGATGTTGCGGCACCGGTGGCGGCAATGACGGGTTTGTCGACGTTTTCGGGATAGGCCGGCACCTCATCCAGCTTATTTGATACCCTCAGCAGGGCACCATCGACATCGGTTCCGATGCTGAACTTGAGGGTGACGGTCCCCTGGTTGTTGAATGAAGCGCTTTCCATCTCAAAGAGACCGGGAATGCCTTTTAAGACTTTTTCCTGCTCCTCGATGATCTCGCGTTCAATCTCATAGGGCGTTGCGCCGGGCCAGGTTGTGGTGACCGTGATTTCCGGTTCGATAACGGTCGGGCTCAATTGATACGGCATGCTCGTCAAACCGATCCAGCCGAACAGCACCACCAGAATGATGCCGACAATGACCGATACCGGTTTTTCTATGGAGAATCGAATGATGTTCATGGTTCTGGATACTGGATACTCGATGCTGGATACTGGTTACTCGATGCTGGATACTCGATACTGGATACTCGATGCTGGATACTCGATACTGGATACTTGATGCTGGATACTCGATACTGGATACTCGATGCTGGATACTCGATGCTGGATACTGGTTGACGGTTGTTGGATGCGGCGGTTTGATGTCTGAAGACAATTGGTTTAGGGTATAGGGTGTAAGGTATAAGGCAAAAGGCTCATCTCACTCCTAACCCCGATTTCTAATCCTTTTTTCCGACTTTGTCTCGCCTGAGCTCGTCGAAGGCCGCATTCCGACTTCCGAGTTCACAAATCTGACCTCTGACCTCTGTCATCTGACATCTGTCATCTGTCCTCTGACCTCTGACCTCTGTCATCTGTCCTCTGACCTCTGAAAAACAATCGCCTGTTTATCCCGCAGCCGCTCGTTGCCCTCGAGCACTACGAGCATCCCGGGCTTTAGATCAGAGGCATCGACGCCGGCATCCAATCCGCTGTAGCCGATCACCCTGACCGGAATCATCCGCGCCTGGGAATCGGAAGCTGCAAACACGACATTTTGCCCAAATTTGCTGATGACCGCATCCCGGGGCACAATGAGCGCCGGGACGCTGTCGGCGGTGGGCAAAATGACCCTGGCCGACATTCCTTCAATTAAAGCAGAATCATTGGCCATTCTGATTTTGATGGGAATAGTTCTTGTGGCAACATCCCCCCGCGGCACGATGGCAAATACCTGGCCGCGCAAATTGTGGCCATTCACCGTGGCGCTGACCTGCATCCCTTCCCTGACAAAGGGGACAAACCGTTCCGGCAAATCCGCCACGATATCGATCGTGTCATTTTTGCCGATCACCGCCACCGTTTCCCCTTCCGAAACCCACTCCCCGCGGTCAACATGCCGTTTGATGATCACGCCGTTAAAGGGGGCTCGGATTATCTTTTTCTTCAACTCAATTTCAAATTGCTCGACCTGGGCCTTGAGGGCGGCCGCCCGTTTTTCAAGGCCGATTACACGGTAGCGGTTTTCGTCATAGGATTGCTCCGAGATGGATTTTTTCTTGTATAAAACTTCTCTTCTCTTCAAATCAATCCGGGCGATCTGGAGATCGGCTAAATTTTGCTCATATGAAGATATTGCAGCCTGGCGTCTTTTGCGCAGCAATTCGGAGCCGAGTTCGACCAGGACCTGTTTCTCCTGAACCCGCTGCCCTTCCTCGAACCGCACGGTTTCCACCAGGCCGCTCATCTCGGCGGCCGTGTCGGATATCTCCTGGTAAAATACAGTGGCGATAAATTCAGCCTGCGGGGCAACCTTGCCGCTTTTGACACCCGCAACGGTCACATTGGCCGGCGGTGGCCCTTGTTGTTTTCGCTGGGCCCGCGAATCCGAGGGCCGAGCAAGAACGAAAGCCGCCGCAATGATAAATACCAGCCCAAATTGATACGATCTGCTGACCATGCACACGCTCCCTGGATGAGGTTTAATAAATGAACTTCAGAGATTTAAAGTTCTTAGTGTTACCCGCAAGAACCCTCTTTGTTTAATCTCAAATTCGGCTAAGGATTTCAAATGCTTTATTTCAAAAATAAGGCTATTCATACAAATGACAAGTGAGCTGTTAAATGGGCAATGGGAAGAGTTTTGGGGGGATACTATATCTCGGTTTGGGTGATACATGCAGAATGGGGTATTGAATGGATGGGAAAAACGCCCTAATCGGTCAGTTCTCCAACACTCCAGTACTCCATCACTCCATTTAGGGATCGACTAATGGGATATCATAATTTGTTACATGTTTGGGGATACAGGCTCAAAATAGATGCGCAACGTCGGATATTATTTCCTTGACATTTTCTCCGATATCCTCGACCTTTTCAGGACTCATTTGCAGAATCTGGACGGAATCGAGTTCAGCGAAATCTATATCATCGTCAAAGAGGCTGAAGCCGATTTTTCGGGTAAGCATATTGGCCAGATGGACGATCACGATTTCTTTTGCGGTGTCGGGACTTAATTCTTTGTCGTCGTGGTGGGTCAGAACCTTGAGAAACTCATCATCAAACCCCCAACGCTTCAGCAGAAGATTGCCGAGGCTGAGATGGGCCTCCTGAAGGTTAATGGTTACCGCCTTCATATTGAGGTCTTTTTCAACTGAAATTTCCGTAAACGCTTTCAGCAGCATAATTTTTCCGATGTCGTGGGTCAGTCCCATCAAAAACATTTTTTCTGAATCGGAGTGCTTCACTTCCTGAGCGATGAGCTTTGCAGCGTAGGCGCTCGCCAGGGAGTGCACCCAGAGCTTGTCCATCAGAATTTTGAATTGCGCCTTGTCGGTGGTGTAAAGGCTTTTATTGGAAATTGCCATGACAATGTTCAGGGTTTCCTTGAGACCCAGCCGCGGCAGTGCACTTTTTACATTTTGAATCCCCGAAATACCACGATAGAGCGGGCTGTTGGCGACGGAAATCAAACGCAGCGAAATAACCGGATCTTTTTCAATAACCTGGGCCATCTCATCCGCAGTTGACCTGGGCCGTTTAATTACCGATTGAATCTCTTTCACCACCTGGGGCATGACAGGCGGATTGAGCTTGCCGGCCTGAAATTTTTGCAGGATACCGGCAAAGACGGCCTTCAGTGTAACCATTTCTTTTTTTAACATAAAGTCTTCGGAGTCGCCGGAGTTGGTCTGCGTGAAGGTGACAAAATCGTTGATCAGCCGACCGTCGAACTGCTGCCCCGCTTTACTGCTGATATCCTTCAGGGCATCCGCGACACTCAGTTCATTTTTGGATAAACGGGGATAAATTAAATTATCGAGGTAATTGAAAAGAGCAATGACCCGGGCCCCCAGGGGAATATTCTCGCCGTCAATACCATCCGGATAACCACTGCCGTCATAAGCCTCATGGTGATGGCGCACCATCGGCAAAATGTTTTGCAAGAGACTGAAATTTGAAAGAACCTTGGCACCGCTGACCGGATGCCGCTTGATCCGGATCATTTCATCTTCGCCAAGCGTATCGGAGCGATGTAATATGTCAATGGGAACGGCAACGATACCGATGTCGTGCAGCAAACCGGCCAGGTAAATATCTTCAACGTCCTCAGCCGCTGCAATACTATATTCCTCGCAAAAATTGGCACTATTGTTGGCAACGCGTTCAGAATGTTTTTTTAAAAACGGATCCTTTTCCTGGAGCAAGGCTGACAGGGTCCTGACGACCTCGAGAACCAAGCTTTTGAGTTCATTATTTTTTTGAGATTCGTTCATATCGGCTATGGTTATTGCTTTCTTGGTAGGTGAAGAAAGTGAATCTTACTCGTATCTTATGAAATTTAGCGCAACAATTCAAGTAAAACCGTGTAACGCCCTGATATCCAGAACATTCCATGAGACAACTGGAGAAAAGTAAAGGTCTCGGTTGAAAATCACGGTTCTATGCGCATAGTATAAGCTAATTAATTGCGAAAACAAGGAGGGCACCGGGCAGAGCTCAAAACTCAGGCTCGCCGCCCGGCAGACGCATAACTAGATAAGTAGATTAAACCATAAAATACTTGGCGAGCAGAAAGCGGATTTCTAGCGCAATTATGATTTGACACCGCTGCGTCTTTTCCTTATTATTCGGCGGGACATTTTGATATACGCCTGCCTCAACCGCTCGGCATTGGTGGTCGGTCCCGGACCTGCGATGCCTTTTTAACAGGTGTGACGATTATGAACCTTACCGCATCCCTGAATGCCGATTTTATTGATGCCCAATACGAGCTCTGGCAAAGCGAGCCCGAAAAACTTTCCCGCGAATGGCGCCTTTTCTTTGAAGGCTTCGAATTGGCTGCTTCCGGCCGGATAACCAAGGAATCAGCAACAAGTGAAGATGGGCATCCTCGCCAATCCCGCGTTCAGAATCTCATTTATCGCTACCGCGATCTTGGCCATTTGATGGCCTGTCTGGATCCTCTGGCAGCCTGCCCGACCGATCACCCCCTGCTAAATCTGAAGGCGTTTAATCTGGAGCCGGCGGACTTGGATCATGAATTTCCGGCCCCCCGGTTTGCCGATTCCGGCCGGGCACCGCTGCGTGATATCATCTCCGCCCTGAGAGAGACCTATTGCCACTCGATCGGGGTTGAGTTCATCCACCTGCAGGATCCGGACGAAAGGCAATGGTTGATAGACCGCATGGAGCCGACGCGTAATCAGCTGGAATTAAGCGCCCCGGACCAAAAGCGGGTTTTACATAAGCTATTTCAAACCGCGCTGTTCGAACAGTTCTTGAATAAAAAATACCTGGCGGTGACGCGGTTTTCCCTGGAAGGCGGAGATGCGATTATCCCGGCTCTGGACAGCCTGCTCGAACATGTTGCCCAAAAAGGATGCCGGGAGATCATACTGGGCATGGCCCATCGCGGACGATTAAATGTCCAGGCTCATATATTGAACAAATCTTACGAAGAAATTTTCAGTGAATTCGAAAATTGCTATAGCCCGGATGATCTGGTGGGCGCCGGCGATGTGAAATATCACAACGGCTATTTGGCCGAAGTCAAAACGAACGGGGGCCGGGCGCTGGGAATTTTGTTGATGAATAATCCCAGCCACCTGGAGTCGGTGGATCCGGTGGTGGAAGGCTTTGCCCGGGCCCGCCAGGACATGCAGGCGAATCAAGGACGCGCCGGGGTGCTGCCGTTTCTGATCCATGGTGATGCCGCCTTTGCCGGGCAGGGAGTTGTGGCCGAAACTCTGAACATGTCGCAGCTGGACGGCTATCGCACCGGTGGCACGATTCATCTGGTAATCAACAATCAGATCGGCTACACCACCTTACCGGAAGACGCCCGCTCCACCCGCTATTCCACCGACATCGCCAAAATGCTGATGGTGCCGATTTTTCATGTACACGGTGAGGATCCAGCCGCCCTGATCCACGCATTGCGGCTGGCGGCCGACTACCGCTGGCAATTTGCAAAAGACGTCGTGATAGACGTGGTGTGTTTTCGCCGCTACGGACACAATGAAGGCGATGAACCGTATTTTACCCAGCCTATAATGTACGAACGAATTCGGAAACGACCATCACTGCACCAGGTCTACGCCGAGAATTTGATTGAAGCGAAAATTGTTAAAGACGGCGATATCAAAGCCCTGACGGATAGCATTGGTTTGCAATTAAATTCAGCCTATGAAAAAGTGCACGGCAGTGAATGCCCTTTTCCTTTCGTTAATTTCTACAAAAACTGGGATAAATTTCACGGCGATTTGCCCCACGAGCCGGTCAACACGGGCGTCAAAGATAAAACCCTGATAACACTATGCCAAAAACTGAACGCTTTGCCCGATGGCTTTGCCATCAATCCGAAACTGGGACGTCTGCTGCAAAGACGGGTGCAGTCGGTGGAGCGAGGCTACGGGCTGGATTGGGCCGGTGCCGAAGTACTTGCTTTTGCCACCCTTTTAACGGAGGGAGTTACTGTCCGTTTGAGCGGTCAGGATAGCGGCCGGGGAACATTCAGCCAGCGTCACAGCGTACTGGTTGACCATCAGTCGGGCAAGCGGTACATACCGCTGAATGCATTGGATGAAAACCAGGCGCCTTTTTTCGTGTATGACAGTCTTTTATCGGAAACCGGCGTGCTGGGTTTTGAATACGGCTACTCGTTGGCCCAGCCCGAAGGGCTCATTCTCTGGGAGGCTCAATTTGGTGACTTTGCCAACAATGCCCAATCGATCATTGATCTGTTTATTGTCAGCGGCGAATCCAAATGGCAGCGCCTGAGCGGACTGGTATTGCTCCTGCCCCACGGGTTCGAAGGCCTGGGGCCCGAACATTCCAGTGCGCGCCTGGAGCGTTTTCTGCAATTATGTGCCGGCGACAACATTCAAGTTTGTTACCCGACAAGTCCCGCCCAATATTTTCATCTATTGCGCCGTCAGGTGACCGGTACATTTCGCAAGCCGCTGGTGGTTATGACCCCCAAAAGTCTTTTGCGCCATCCGGCGGCTGTATCGAGTTTGGAAGAACTGAGCACGGGCTATTTCCAACCCGCTCTTGATGACCCGGAGCCATTCAAGGACGCGAAAAAAGTCCTTTTTTGCAGTGGTAAAATTTACTACGAACTCTGGGCCCGTCGCAAAGAGCTCGATATTGCGGATATCGCGATTTTCCGTCTGGAACAGTTATATCCGTTTCCGGCCCAACTGTTAAAAACCATCATTAACCAATATTCAAAAGTCAATCACTGGTGCTGGGTGCAGGAAGAACCGCAAAACATGGGGGGCTGGCAATTCGTCAAACCCCGCCTTGAAAAAATAATTAAGCGCACCCTGAGATATATCGGCCGCAGCCCCGCTGCCAGCCCGGCCAGCGGTTTCCCGGCGATTTTCAGAAAAGAGCAAAATCTGATTGTCGAAAAAGCAGTTGGTCCTGCTCCCGGCGACCGAGACCAGGCGGAGGTAAGCTAGGGCCGCGGGCTGCCTTGAGGCGGTTGTTGACAGTTGGCCACTGGTATCCAACAAATCGGAATTGGATTTGTCAAGCCGCGGCCGGAAGCCGGAATTTGGAATGCGGAATTCGGAAAAAAACCACTGTTCCATCATTCCACACTTCCATCATTCCATAATTGAGGATGAAACTCGGATCTCTTAAATACTCTATATTTTAAAGAGCCTGCGCATAAACTTAAAATTGATCAGAATAAATTACAAAATTGTAGGTCCAACATTTTAAATTTGGTCAATGTTCTTTGAAAAATTGGTTAAAGCAGCAATCTGCTGTGCTTCAGGTTAAA
>Ga0209339_1000130_pt1 | contig 31422 bp, 23 predicted proteins | sample OlaalgELextract3_FD_187376 | JGI IMG/M metagenome (GOLD analysis project Ga0209339, IMG submission 187376) | Olavius algarvensis symbiont microbial communities from Tuscany, Italy - Type A ELBA extract 3 (SPAdes) (version 2) | ecosystem: Host-associated > Annelida > Digestive system >... | reverse complement strand
TAACCTGAAGCACAGCAGATTGCTGCTTTAACCAATTTTTCAAAGAACATTGACCAAATTTAAAATGTTGGACCTACAATTTTGTAATTTATTCTGATCAATTTTAAGTTTATGCGCAGGCTCTATATCCTTTCTACCATGCCGCCCTCGAGGCAAACGCCTGGGGAAGCGAGGTGATTTATTTCGATGACGGCCCGCCCAACTCCGGCGAGCCGTGTATCAAAAAACCGGACGTCATCAATCATCTGGAACCGCCTCAACTTCAGGATTCTGAAGGCATGAAGATGGTATTGTCCACAATAGAAATGCTAAAAAACAAAGCCGCAGAGGATGCGCCGATCATCGGGGTGGTGATGTCACCCTTTTCCCTGCCGGTGATGCAAATGGGTTTCGATAAGTACATCGAGCTCATCTACCGGTCCCCCGAATTGTTTGAGAGACTCATGCGAATCAATGAAGTCTTCTGCGTACGATGGGCCAATGCCCAATTGAAGGCCGGGGCGACCGCCATTTGTTATTTCGATCCGATAGCTTCCAGCTCCATCATTCCTCGGGAAATTTATCGCCGGACCGGCTTTAGGGTTGCCCAACGGACGCTGGCCAAAATTAAAGGGCCCACCGCAACGCATTTGGCTTCGGCACCCTGCTGGCCAATCCTGGAAGATCTCGCTCAAACCGGCACGGCTGTCGTCGGTGTCAGCGCCCTTGAAGATTTGGCGGAACTAAAAAAACGCGTCAACGGCCGCTTTGGCATTTTGGGCAATTTAAACGGTATCGCGATGACCCATTGGACCGACCTGGAAACCCAAGCCCATGTCAAAGAAGCGATTGACAAAGCAGCTTCCGGCGGCGGTTTCATTTTAGCCGATAATCATGGTGAAATACCCTGGCAGGTACCGGATTCAGTACTGGCAACGATTTCGGAAACGGTGCAAGATTGGGGCCGCTATCCGATAAAGCGGGGCTAGCAAGATGGAAGATCAATTTTGCCTGATCGTATGCGAGAACCTGAAATATGAGGTTGAAACTGTAGTTCAAGCCGAGAACTTAGGGGATGCAAAGATCGTAACGTATCCCTCTCAATGCGGACTTCCCAGGCCCAATCCCAGCATCATCGAAAATGCCAAACGTCGCTGTAAGTGTCAAAACCATAGCATTTTTTTGGTCGGCGGCGGCTGTATCCTGGGTTTGGATATGATGGATGACAACCAGGACTATGTGAACATACTGCAGGCGGATCCGTGCCTGAGTCTGTTGATCGGGGAGTCGTCCATTGAGAACTATATATCGCAAGGCGCCTACCTGCTGACACCGGGCTGGCTGACGCAATGGCGGCGCCACTTGCAAAATTGGGGATTTGATCGGAAAATCGCCCGGTCTTTTTTCGGCGAGAATATATCGCAACTGGTATTATTGGATACCGGCCTAGCCGCGAACGTCATCGAACATCTGCAGGAATTCGGTGATTACGTAAACCTTCCCTTTGAGCAGGTGCCCGTCGATTTGGAATATTTGCAGCTGCGTTTCGCTAGATTCTTCTTGGAGCGGGCCCTGAGAAAGGAGCAGCAAAGTTCCCGCGAATCATTGGATGAGGTTCTCAAACAATCTTCCGACTATGCCATGGCGTTTGATCTGATTGGAAGACTGACCGGTATGATGTCTGAGGCGCAGGTCATCGAGAAGATATTTGAACTGTTCACCAGTCTGTTTGCGCCCCGGGGGATGGTGTATCTCCCAAAAATCAACGGCCGATTCGAACAACATATTTCTCAGCCGGCAGATCTAGCATTGTCAGCCGATTCGCGCCAGCGGCTTATCTCGCAAAAGCAAGATCATGTATGGGCACCGGACGGCGATAGTTTCAATCTGAAGCTTTGCCATAGTGGCAGCACATTAGGAATCATAAAAGTCGACGACATTGCCTTTCCGCAATACAAAAGCCGCTATCTCAACATTGCGCTGGCTATCAAGAAAGTTTGCGCGCTGGCCATTGCCAATGCTCGCACCTACCAGAAACTGGAGAAAACCGTCGTCAACCTTCAAAGCGCGCTCTTAAAACGCGAAGCGGCTGAGAGAGCCCTAAAAATCTCGGAACGAAATTTGAATTCCATTATCAAAACCATTCCCGATATCGTTTATCGGCTGAATCCGCAAGGTACCATAGCCTTCATCAGTGATGGCGTCAAAAAATACGGGTATTCCCCTCATCAACTCATTGGAACCGATATTTCGCTGCTTGTCCATCCGGCTGACCGAAAGAATGCGATCTACCGAATCAACGAAAGAAGAACGGGAGAACGTAGTACCAGAAATTTGGAAATAAGGCTTTTACCTTTTGAACTCAGCCGGCATTCGACGGATGATTCAAAAAGGTTAGCAGAATCTGGGCCTGTTTTTCTGATTTCGGCCGAGGGCCTATATGCCGCCGAGGTGCCCGCAGCGGAATCTTTTATGGGCACCCAGGGTATTGCGCGCGATGTATCAAATCAAAAACGCATCGAAGCCGAAAAGAAAACGCTTGAAAATCAGATTCACAGAGCCCAGAAGATGGAAACCATCGGAACCTTGGCTGGAGGTATAGCTCACGATTTCAATAATTTGCTAATGGGAATCCAGGGACACGTTTCCCTGATGTCGTTCGACACGGGCCCCGAGCAACCGCATTACGCAAATCTTAATTGCATTGAAGAGTTTGTCGAAAGTGCCGCCAACCTGACCAAGCAGCTATTGGCCTTCGCCAGAGGCGGCAAATATGAGATTAAAGCCACCGATTTAAATAAGCTTATCCGCAACACGTCTCAAATGTTCGGTCGCACTCGCAAAGAGATCGAATTTCGCCTGGCACTACAGCCGGATCTCTGGACCGTGTCGGCAGACCACGGACAAATCGAGCAGGTGCTTTTCAATCTATTTCTAAATGCCTGGCAAGCGATGCCCGAAGGCGGCCGTATAGGCATAACCACGGCCAACCGGACAATTTCCGATCGATCCGACAATGAGCTCGTGACGAAAGCCGGCGAATATTCTATGCTAACGGTTAGCGATACCGGCGTGGGCATGGACCCGGACACCCAGACAAGGATTTTTGAACCCTTTTACACCACCCGACAAAGGGAATTTGGAACCGGCCTTGGATTGTCCTCGGCCTATGGCATCATCAAGAACCACGGCGGATTCATTGACGTTCATAGTCAAAAAGGGCAGGGATCAACGTTTACGATATTCCTGCCGGCTGCCAGGGAGGAGGCGCCGATTGAAGAAAAGTCGGAAAGCAAAATGCAAAAAGGCACCGAGACGGTTTTGATCGTTGACGATGAAAAATTGATCGTCGACATCGGGGTCCAAATTTTGGTCAAGCTGGGCTATCGGGTGGTAACGGCCAACAGTGGCAAGGAAGCAATTGAGATCTATCGGAGGATGCGCGATGAAATTGAGTTAATCGTGCTGGATATGGTCATGCCGCAGATGAGCGGCAACGAAACCTATGATCACCTCAAGCGTATTAATCCAAATGTAAAAGTAATCTTATCAACTGGATACAGCGATGAAGGTCGAACGCGGAAAATTTTGCAAAAAGGATGCAACGGATTTCTTCAAAAGCCGTTTAAAATAATTGAGTTTTCACAAAAGCTGCGGTCCGTGCTCGACAGCCAAGGCTAAAAAGCCCTCTGAAGAAAAAGATTTCCCATGAAATTCAAAGAAAGGACGGTTGTGGTAACCGGCGGTGCCACCGGCATCGGCCGGACAATGTGTCTGCGCTTTGCGGGCGAAGGGGCGGCCGTGGTTGTCAATTTCAGCAAATCCAGGTTCCAGGCTGAAGAGTTGGTCGGAGAGATCGAAAGCTCCGGCGGCCGGGCCCTGGCCGTGCAGGCTTTGGCGCCGGAAATCAGGGTCAATGCCATTGCGCCGGGCTTTGTCGACACCGGGATTGTCAATTGGACACCGGAGGTTCTGGCCGAGCTGCAAAATCCCACCCGGCTCGGCAACCGGATCAGCCCGGAGGATGTCGCTGATGCGGCCGTCTATCTGGCAACGCTGCCAGATCAACCACCGGCCAGACGAACCTGGTGGATGCCGGCGACACGGCCTTGGGATAAGACCGGAATCCTGCATAAAATGGACTTTTTTTCAAAATTATCAGTTTTCAATAGATAGACTACCACAAATAATCAATATTCAATCTACAATTTTCAATTCCCCGAACTAGCGGGATCACCGCTACGCGGCGACCGGCTGGTCCGGATTGGGGAGGCGCAAGCGTAATGTTAAGTATCTGTATATTCTGCGGTTCGAGTGCGGGCAAAAATGCATCCTACAAAAACGCGGCGGTCGAGCTCGGCCGGCTTCTGGCCGAAAAAAAATTAACGCTGATATACGGTGGCGGCAACATCGGCTTGATGGGTGCCATTGCCGAAAGTACCATAAACAACGGCGGGCGGGCCATCGGAGTTATCCCGCAGTTCCTGGTTGACAAAGAACTGGTCTACAAAGAACTGACAGAGATCCGGATCGTCGAATCAATGCATGAACGCAAGGCGGCAATGGCAGATTTGGCGGACGCGTTTATCGCCATGCCGGGCGGATTCGGAACGCTGGAGGAAACGGTTGAGGCATTGACCTGGGCCCAACTGGGTCTGCATGGTAAACCCATGGGACTGCTGAACATCGATGGCTACTATGATTCATTGAATGCATTTTTCAATCATATGGTGAAAGAGGGTTTCCTATTGCAGGAATATAAAGATATGCTGCGGATCGAAGAAAACCCGGCGGCCCTGCTGGAAAGCCTTGCCGCATATGAGCTGCCGCTGGTCGACAAGTGGGGGAACCCGAATTGATCCGCCCTAACCTAACCCGGACAGGCTTAGACGGTTGCAGCGAAGCGTAAATCCCGATTTATCGGGGAATTGAATATTGACGATTGAAGATTGAAGATTGAAGATTGAAGATTTGAGGTATCGCTTCGCTCTGTCTATTTTATCACCATCGATCGTTGAACTAAAAAGTTGACGTTGAACATTATCTTCGCAAACGCCTGTATGCCATGGGTTTACAAAGAAGCCCAAAAACATCTTGCGCATTTTGTGCAAAACTGAATTGGTAACTTGTTTAATTGATTCACCCAGGGAGAATGAACAACGAACGTCGTATAATGTATTTTGCCTATTTTAAAATGACTGAGCGACCTGTCGGGTCGTAACCGAAGGCGACCTGTGGGGTCGTAGCTCGAAGAGCGAAGCCCCAAGCCTGAAGCGATACCATCATTCGCCATTCGACACCCGTCATTCGTCATTTCATATGGGTGCCCTACCCCCCCCCCCCCCCCCCACCCTATGTCCATTGCACCTCATTCCTTTGAGCTTTCAGCTAATCCCACCGTAAGCCTAATTCCGTAAACCGTATACCTTATACCTTATACCCTATACCTTATACCTTATACCTTTCTTCTTCCAGCTTTGAGCTAAATTGTCGAATGCCGAATGCCGAATGCCGAATACCCGATGGTCCCTCCCCCCTTGCATGCCCGTTCAAAAGACCTTACATTTAAAATCGAATTAAACTGATTCCATCCCAAGCGGGAAATAAAAACACCTTGAGGAGGGAAAAATCCGGCTCGGCTGCTCTCGACAGGCTCAAGCCCTGAGCTTGCCGGAGGGAACTGGTCGAGGCCTGAATTTCATAGGAGAAAAATCATGCCGATTTACGAATATAACTGTGAGAAATGCAATTACAAATTTGATCGCCTGGTGGGGACCTACAACACAACGGTAAATTGTCCGATCTGTCAGGGCAAGGTCAAAAAACTGATGTCGAGTTTTTCGGTGGGGGCTTCCAACGACTTTACGGGAAGCATCCCGGCGGGGCCGGAAGCCCCGATGTGCACCAATTGCGGCCCGGCACCCGGCGCTTTCGGTAAAAATTAAACCGGCCAAATTGATGAATTCGTAAAAGATCGAATCCATCAGGTGATTGGTGTGTCGTGTTGGGTAATGCACTTCGCACGTCATATCAAGAAGTTATATCTCTAAACACCAAACACCAAACACTAAATACCAAACACTAAATACCAAACACTAAACGCTTTCGTAAACCGGTCGTTTTTCAACCTTTTACGAGACTGTCAAATCTAAGCCGCCGAGCTTTTTATCTCGCGAGCCTCGATGGCTTTCAGAGCTTTCTGGGCATCAACGGCGAGGGGGGATCTGCTTTTGGCGAAAGTTGTCATAAATTCGGTGGATTTGACCGATCCGATTTTGCCGAGCGTAGAGAGAGCAGCTACCAAAATGGGGGTTTGATCGGTTTCGGGATTGTTTAATTTGAGCCGCGCCATTAATTTTTTGCCCGATTCAATCGACCTTCCGGCGGCTTGCAGGATCGCATCCTCGAGCCGGCCGCGCGCCGGAAAGTTATTGAGGGTTCCCAGGGTTTGGATAAGCTGGGCGATTTTGCGAATGTGGGCGGCTGCTTGCTCGTCGCCTGACGGGGGGGCCGCTGTGATGGTTGTCAAAATGTAGTTGATGGAGTTTTTGGATATCTGGGGCAAACTGCCGAGCGCCGAAGCCGCGCGCCACCGCAGCTTATCATCGGTTTCGGTCAGCGCCTTGATGATTAATGGTTCCAAATCCGGTGCCTTAAACGCCATCAATGTATGTAACAATTCTTCCTGCACCCGCGGGTGCTTATGCCCGATGCACTTCTTGACGATGACGGTATCTTCTGTGGCTTTGCCGACTTCTCGCAAAATTGCCAATGCGGTTTTAATCTCGTCCGCATCCTGACTTTCCGACTTGAGCACTTTCAGGCACCACTTGCGGGCAGTTTCTCCCATGCTCACGATGGTTTCCATGGCATCCGTCCGAACATCTGAATTATCGCTTTTCATGAGGGCCATGCACAGGATTTCCACCCCCTTGCTGCTCAGCCGGCGCACGATCTGATCGATCTTCAATCTTGCGGCCGTCGGCTCGGTCAAATAGGCGGTGGCGAGCATGTGGGACGCATCTTTGAATACGAAATAAAACGGATTCGTCGGAAGATTATTTTTGGGTGAATACAAATCGGTTTCATTTTTCACTTTATTTACCGCCAAAGTAATCTTGAAACAAAAATCCCAGTCCATATCTTCGACGACAATCGCTATCACCCGGCGGAAGCATTTGAGCATAACGACGGCATCCTCGGGATTCAGCCGTTTGAACACCCATCCGATGTAGACACTGGTGCGAATTTGCATATCGCGCACCATTTTCATGGTATTTACCAGGTATTGCACGTCCGACGGAAGTTCTTTAAAGGCCAGGACGTTTGTGTGATGCAATTCTTCGAGGAATCTTTGTACGCCTTTTATTTTCATTTGTATCATGCTGCGCGACAGGGATTTGATGATACGCTTGACCCCTTCATGCCGCCGATCGAGGGCCGTCGAAGGTTCTTTGGTCTTTAATTCGGTAAGGGTTTTAAGCTCCTCGAAGACGTGCACTGCCGTTGGCAGCAGTAAGTGCCGCGGGATTCCGTCGATAATAATTTCTTCGATGTCTTCGGCTTCGATATTGTCAACGTATTTGGCAATGATGTAACAGTTTACCAGCAGTTCTTTTAGATATTCGCCGTAATTCAAGGGCCGGATGATATCATGAATTATTTTGACCTTTAACCTGAGGATGTCTTCGTCGGTTTTTTCTTTGAACATGGGCATGATCTTCAGGTCTTTGGTCAGGCGCTGAATGGCCATCTCCACCCGCCAGGGCAGATTTTTCTCCAGAACGATAACATCATCCATGAAAATAGTGGATATTTCCTTGATGCCGTTGCGCGCCAGTGCTCTCGTCAGCAGCTCTCCCATTTTGTTGTTCTCGCCGCGGTCGGCCTTGGGATCGCTCATAATATCGATGTAGGCTTCGAAATGGGCGGGCGGTATTTGCTTCTTGATGGCAAAACTGAGCAGACCTTTACGGTTGAAGACCTCCGTCAATTTTGGAACAAAAAGTTCCGCCATACCGGCCCCCACCAGGGTGCGCACGCTGACCGGCTCATCCAAAAGGCCGGTAATCAGGATATCTTTCTTTTTGGGCATGTCGACATTTGTGATCATTATTTCCTGGGACTCGCCCAGGCAATTCACAAAGTTGGTATACAGACCCTTTTTGGCTTCCTGGGTTCCCGGGTGCTCCGGCGAATAGTACCCGGAGCGCAGCATGGCTTTGGTCAGGTCCATGATAAATTCAGCGGCCGGCTTTACAATGGCCCGCTCTTCCGGGGTCAGGTTCTTTTTATCCTGGGTAGGCGGAGCCTCGATCTCCGGCGGCGGTTCATCCTCAATGAGTTCCGCTTCCTGTTCCACTGCTTCACGCAGCCACTCAAAACTCAAATCGGTCTTGCCGCCTTCGGCGTCACCGTCGGCTGATTCCTCATCTGCCGCGCCATCCGTCGGTTCTGCAGCATTGGGATCGTCGACTTCTGCGGCCGGGGCTTCATCGATGTCTTCGCCGATAATGGTTTCAGCATCATCGATCGTGTCCATCAGGGCCAGGAGAAACTCGTATTTTTCATCGACCAGCAGCTTTTTGTTCAATTGTTCAATAAACACCGCCATATCTTCCCGGAAATGAATGACCATACCCGGCGGCCGGTCTAACCGTTCGGCGGATTTTCGATCTCGAATCTTCAAAGCAATTCCTTTGAGCTGAAAGGAATAGTCAATTCTGGGCACGGAAAAATTGACGGCCAGTTTGGTTTTGGGCGCATAAGGCTCCTCAGCCATGACAAAAAGCCGGCCGCCTTTTAGCTGAAGATAATCCTGGAAAAACCTTTCCGCTGATCGATAATTGACGTCGATTGGTTTCATGTTTTTTATAACCGGTTGATATTAATTATATAATATTTTATCTGGGATCTCTGGTATGCAGTTTAAATCATACTAACTTAATCGATTTTGCCTATCAGTCTATAATATCGGTCATTGGCAACAAAACTTAATAAATGTTTTTAATGAAATCGGCCGGGAATGCAGACGGACGCCGGAGCGCCTCCGGAAGGGTCAATAAACATAGGAAGCCGGATGATGATGAAGAGGGCAAGACCACTGGCACAACGATTTATATCCGAAATCCGAAGCACGAAATGCGAAATGTGAAATGTGATAAAAAATTATGGGATGCAGATCTTCACAGATTTTCACAGATAAGTATGGGTTCAATTTAGGGATTCAGGAATTGAGGAATTGAGGAATTGAGGAATTGAGGAATTGAAGGTAATCGGTCTATATAACACCTCAATCCCTCAATTCCCTAATTTCGCGCAATCTGCGTGCATCTGCGAAAATCTGCGTCCTAAATTACGGTTTTCGAATTTGCAAATGCTCGCCTGTTTCTCACCGGATCGATAGAACCTATCCGGGTCCTCCACCAGAGGCGGAGGCTTAATGAGGGAATCAGGACAGCGCGGCAATCGCCTCAACCTCGACCAGCCATTCCGCCCGGGCCAGCTGTCCAACGACAACCAGCGTGTTGGTCGGATAACGGCCATCGCGGTAGATGTCGGCAAATATCTCGGCCCGTTTTTCGTAAAAACCGCTCAGGTCCTGGGATCTTGTCAGATAGGTTGTAAATTTGACGACGCTGTCAAAAGTAGCATCGGCACTTTCGAGGATGTGGCCCAGATTTTTGAATACCTGGTCCATTTGGGCATTAAAATCACCGGGACCGACAAGCTCGTTGTTCTCGTCGACAGCCACCTGGCCGGCAATAAACAGCAATCGGCCCGCATTGACGGAGACGGCATGGTTATACAACCCCTGGGGCTTGGCTACCCCCTGCGTCTCTAAAATTTCAATCTTCATCTTTTCCTCCTTGGTTTTTGTTTGAAGTTTGAATGCCTTAGTTCCCGGCTTATCACAGTTAGCAGGATCTTGTTATAAGATGTCAGATGTGAGAAGTCAGAGGCGTTTGAATTCGGAAGTGGGAATGCGGCCTTCGGCAAGCTCCCCTCGACTTGCTCGGGGCCTGAGCCCGTCGAACGGCAGGCGAGGCAAAGTCGGAAAGGTAACAGCGTGGACCGTAGCGTTAGTCAGAGGACAGATGACAGAAATCAGAAGTGGGAAGTCCGAATGTGGAAGTCGGAATGCGGCCTTCGGCAAGCTCCCCTCGACTTGCTCGGGGCCTGAGCCCGTCGAACGGCAGGCGAGGCAAAGTCGGAAATAAACCTCAAGCCCTACACTATCTATTTTCCACCTATCATCCTATACTTATCGTTCTTTACCTTATACCTTAGACCCTATACCTTATATCACTCTCTTTCACCATTTACCATTGAACTATATTGCCGAATACCGAATACCGAAAGCCGAATGCCGCGCCGTTATCATGCGCTCCGCCCCATGCCCGTACCTCGCAACCCGCAACTCGCAACCCGCAATCCGCATCCCGCAACCCGCAACTCGCATCCCGCAACCCGCACCTCGCAACCCGCATTCAACTTTCAATCAATATATCCTGAACCGTATCCGGATTCTCCGGGTCGTGTTCGCCGGAATTAAAGGCTACCAGGATATTCGCCCGGTCCCCTGTGTTTTTAAAAGCGTGCGGCACATGCGGTGGAAGGGTGAATCGATACACTTTTTCCGCGGGCACCTCGATGTCGCGCAGTTTTCCGTTTTCCTTGATCCGGACCAGGCAGGGCCCCATCACCGCGATAATCTCGGTACCCTGCAGGTGATAATGATTGCCGCGAACGACGCCGGGATGGCTGACAACGACATGGGCATTGCGCTGCAACATGATTCTGTCGGCCTCCAGCGGTTCAAAAACCACCCCCCTGGCATCCGAGTGCACCTGAATAGTATCCGTTTCCACAGACATAAAAATATAACCCTCATCGGTTGAATTCAACAATCGAAAATCCGCAATCTAAAATCCAAAATCGGATCAATCCTCATTCCAAAATCGAACAATCCGAATTCCGCAATCTAAAATCCAAAATCATATCAATCCGCAATCAAAAGATGTGGGACACGGTTCTTCAAGATTTCGTAATTGTTTTGATTTTCCCACTCCGATTTTTTTAATTGCCGTCTGTTTCTCACCGGCTGGGTAGAACCTTTCCGACCCGCCGATCTTCTGATTTTCTAATCTTCTCACCTTCTTCGACTGCGGGGCCCTCTGCGTTCTGCCCTATGCGCTCCATGCAGCTAACTCCAATAACCAATAACAAATAACTAATAACCAACTTTTTCTGACTTCCGCAATCCGAATTCCACAATCCGCAATCGAAACTCTGTCATCTGTCGTCTGTTTTCTGTCATCTGCCTTCAACAATTGACAACACCCCAATCCCTATATAATATCCTCTCAGAAAAAGTAAGCCCTAATATTTTACCCCAACGTTGCCTGGAGATTACATCCATTGGAAAAACAAATTGTTTCTCTTTTGAGCCGACTGGTCGGGATAAATTCTATCAATCCGACGCTTTCAAAAGGTCCCGGCGAGCGTGAACTGGCGGAATTTGTGCTGAGCTATTTGCGAAAAGCGGGCATCGCAGCCGAAATTCAGGCCATAGCACCTGGTAGAGCCAATGTCGTCGGCGTTATTAAGGGAAGCCGCCGGCAGGACGCCCTTCTGCTAAACAGCCATCTCGATACCGTCGGCGTGAAAGGCATGGCGCAGCCGTTCACCCTGAGGCAGGATGGGGACAAACTCTACGGTCGCGGCGCCTACGACATGAAGGGCAGCGCGGCTGTCATGCTGCTGCTGGCCGATTATTTTAAAAACCAACCTCCCCCGCTGGATATATTGTTCACTTTTGTCGCCGATGAGGAAGATCTGAGTGCGGGGATGGAGCATCTCCTGGACAATTGGCTACAGGGTTTGTCAACGCAGCCGTCCGGCGCGATATTCTTGGAGCCGACCGAAGAAGAGATCGGGGTGAGCCATAAAGGATTTAACTGGTATGAGCTCGAAGTCTTCGGCCAGGCCGCCCACGGCAGCCGCCCCGAGCAGGGGATCGATGCCATCCTGCCGTTGCGGTCTGCTTTGGATGAACTTAGCCGGATTCAGGATGAACTACTCGAGCGTGAACCCGACCCTCTGCTGGGTCACGGAATCCTGCACTGCAGCACCGTCGAAGGCGGCACTGAATTGAGCGTCATTCCCAGTCGTTCACGATTAAGGTGGGAGCGGCGGACCCTGCCGGGAGAATCACAACCGGAATTAAACCGGGAATTGGACCGCATGGCCGAAGCCGCCAGAAATCACCCCGGCGGACATACTGTTGAGGTTCGCGAACTTTTTGTGAGACTGCCCCACCGGGTGCCCGATGATGCCGAAATATTAGAGCGTTTACAAAAGGCATCGCCCCAATCGAATAAAGTCGGGCTTTCATTTTGGGCCGATTCCGCTTTAGGTGTTCAAGCCTGCATCCCGTCGGTCTTGTTCGGCCCCACCGGTCATGGTGCGCATGCCGTGGATGAATGGGTGAGCTTGAAAAGTTTGATCAGGGTGTATGAAGTGTTGAAGTCGCTCATCGAGGCCTATTGAGACTGGGGACAAAGGAGCCAGATATCAGAAGTGGGCCTTCGACAAGCTCAGACGGGGCAAAGTCGGAATAACTCGATTGCGGATTTCGGATTGCGGAATGCGGATTGAAAGGCCTTTTTCAGTTAGGAGCCAGAAGACAAAAAATTTTATTTATTTGTTATTGGTTGGCGGGCAATTTGAATAGGGCCTTCGACAAGCTCAGACGAGGCAAAGCCGGAATGCGGCCATCGGCAAGCTCCCCTCGACTTGCTCGGGGCCTGAGCCCGTCGAACGGCAGGCGAGGCAAAATGGGAAAAAGGCGAATGTTCAAAAATGATACACACGATCTTATGCAGCGAAAAGGCTGAGGGAACAGTTATGATAAAAAATATGATCGTTTTACCGGCTTTATTCTGTCTATTTTTGGTGGGTCTGAGCGGGTGCACGGCGCCGCTGGTTTTTCAAGGCGTCAGCAGCGGTGCGCCGGTGGCATTTAATTCGACCGGTCGGGGGAAAGGAGAAAGCACCTGGCTGGCGCGCTACGACGATGTTGTCCAGGCGACCATGCGCGCCGGAGAAACGCTTTCACTCAACCTAGAAAAAAAATGATCGATCCGGAGCAAAGTACTTTCCATTTTGTTGATGACAAAGGCAATAAAATGAAAATCCTGATCGAACGCCGCACTGAGACCATGACCTATGCGCGATTGAAGGTTGGATGGTTCGGTTCACGAAGCATGGGCCGCCTGATGGCACGCCAAATCGTCTACGAGATGATTGAGACGGATGCCTTCCTGCGCAACTGGCACCCGGAAGATATTGATTAAGACCTCCCGTCAATTGCAGCACAAAAATCGGATATCTTCAACCTCTGTCTTTATGTCTTTGAACCTCGCACCATTGAGCTATGAGCTATCAACTATCAGCTACGAGCCATGAGCTATCAGCTATGAACTATGAGCCATGAGCTATCAGCTATGAACTATGAGCCATGAGCTATCAGCTATCAACCATCAGCTACGAGCTATGAGCTATTCCTGCCGAACGCCGAATACCGAAAGCCGAAAGCCTTATACCTTACACCCTAAACCTTATACCTCAATGCATAGTCATTGACAGCTCTGGCCAAACGCCGCGCGCCCTCCTCCAACTCCGGCACATCAAAGTATGCAAAGCTCAGTCTTGCGCAGTTCTTCAACGCGCCGCGACTAGAGAAATTGATGCCCGGCAGAAAGCCGACCTTGAGTCGGCGGGCTGCGGCCAGCAGTTGCGAGGTATCGATAAGGTCTGCAAATTCCAGCCATATAAAAAAACCGCCCTCAGGTTCAACAAAGCGCACCGTATCTGGCAACAGTTCCCGCAAAGCGTTCGATAGGGCTATTTTACGCTCATTGTAAACAGTTTTCAGTTTTGTCAGCTGCTTTTCCAACAGTCCAAGCTCGATAGCGCTGCGCATCACACCCGAGGTAAAAGCATTTAGACTACCGCCGCTGTCCACCAGGCCGCAGTCGGCAAGACGCTGGATCAGCTTCGCTCCTGTTTGGATCCATCCCAAACGTACCCCCGGCGCCATAATTTTTGAAAATGATCCCAGCGAAATCACCGGGCCCTGGTCAATATAGCGGGCCAGGGGCGGCGGCGGTACAGCATCAAAATTCAACAGGTGATAAACTTCATCGGCCACGATGAGCAGATCATGCTGCCGACTCAATTGCACCACTTGTTCGCGCCGTTCGGCCGCAAGCGTGACACTGGAGGGATTGTGAAAAGATGGAATAGTGTACAAAAAAGCCGGTGCGTGCCGGGTCAGATTTTGCTCGAGTGCTTCCATATCCAGGCCCTGCTCATCCATCGGCAGGCTGACAACCTTCAAACCATGGTCGGCAAATATCCGCAGGGCCAGAAAGTAGCTCGGCTCTTCAACGAAAATGGTGTCTCCGGGACGGCTGAAGAGGGTGCAGATCAGGTCAAGTCCCTGGGAGGCGCCCGCTGTTATAAACAGGTTCTCATAATCGACGGGCACCTGATAGTGCTCAGCGAGGTATTCTGCCAGCGCATGAAGAAAATAGCCGTCTCCCGCCATGTTGCCGTATGCCAGATAGGCCGGGTCAGGATTTGCCAACCTGTTTGCGGCAGCTTCCCGCAGCGCCGCCAGGGGCAGCAGATGCGGGCTGGGCTGGCCGGCCCCAAAATCAACCACATCCGGCGGAATATATAATTGTGCTGTTTGTAATTTATCCATTTTCTTTGATAGAATTCAATAAGTTGACTTTTCGTCCGAACGATGGTTTAAAATAGTCTAATCAGAACCTGTGAACGCATGCAATTGGCAACTAATGAGTGAGAGCTGTCGCAATAGGGTTTCGTCAAAGTTTAACGGACTAACGTGAGTTGTCAAGAAAAAACGATGGATTATAAAAAGCCAAAACGATTTTTCGAAAATTCCGGACTGGTTGATCCACGTGCATCTTATTATGTGCAATTGGAAAATGTCACTAATATGGATAACCAAGATTTAAAGACAATGGTCGACCTGGGACGATATTTTTCAATCTTTGCCCCCAGGCAAAGCGGCAAGACGACTTTTTTCCAGGGCATTTGTCGGGAACTGGAAAACGACCCGCTTTATGTGCCGATTCTGTTGAGCTTTCAGATCTACAAAAATGTTTCAGGGCAGCGATTTTACCAGTCTATCCAAAAATCCATTAACAAACAGCTAATAAGTAGGCTAGAACTTGTCGGGTGTCCCCAACTGGATGCTATCAAGTCCTACCTTGGCTCCCATGTCCTGTCCGATGATATCTCCTTTCGTGAACTGTTTGATGAGCTGAACGGAATGCTGAAACAAAAAAAGATCGTCATTTTCATCGATGAGTTTGACGGCATTCCCCGAGATGAATTGGAAAATTTTCTGACCACATTGCGCGAATTGTACCAGGAATACAAAAAGAGCAATAACAAAGCCCTGTACTCGGTGGGTTTGGTAGGAATTCGCAATATCACCAAGCTAATCGTCGGCGGTGTTTCCCCGTTTAACATTGCCGATCAAGTTGCATTGCCGCCTTTTTCAATAAAAAATGTTCAAGATCTATACGCGCAGTATACCGAAGAAACCAATCAACCGTTTACAGATGAAGCCATTGAGGCGGTCTACACGGAAACCGCCGGACAACCCTGGCTGGTCAACCGGCTGGGAACCATTCTGACGGTTGACATCAAGCCCGAGACCACGGAACCGATCACTCAAAAAGATGCGGCAAAGGCCATAGAAGTTCTTCTCTTTGAAGAAAACAGCCATTTCGATAATATCACCGAAAAGGCTAGAGAATACAAAGAAACTTTTATCGACGTGGTTTTTAACGGAGTTGAATATATCCCAGGGGTTGAAGAACAATCCCTTCTGCTCACCCACGGTCTGATTAAAGCAATCGGAAAAGGTATTCGGGTAAGCAATCCAATTTATCGAAAACGGTTCACCAAGACCTTTTTCCGGGATGCCCAAGCCACCATAGATATTTCAGATAAAGGCTATTTTACTGCGGATGGCTGCCTGAACATGGAAACCATAATATCCGATTTTGAAGAATACATCATGCAGATCGGCGTCAATGCCTTTTACGCCGGTCAGAAGCCCTACGAAAAGACCGGACAATTTTTGCTAACAGCCTGGCTATATCAATTTGTGGAAGGGGGCAAGGGGGACCTGCGCTTTGAAACGCCCACCGGATTGGGCAGAATGGACATTCTGATCACCTATGACGGCCGCAAGTATATTATCGAAACCAAGGTCAACCGCTCTAATATCGAAAAGACCGTGGAGAGAGCAACCGACCAGCTTTGCGAAAAATACCTGTTGACCGAGCAGTCGGATGAGGGGTGTGTCGTGGTTTTCGACACCAAAGCCAGGACCGGTGAATTGCTCACACCCCAAAAAAAAGAGGTCGCCGGGAAGCAGTTGTTGATTTTTAGAATCGCTATTGGACGATAGGGCATCAACAGCGAATCATTACCTATCCAAAAATTCAAAACGCTCAATCATGAGCAGGCGTTGCGTATCTTTCATTTTGTTGACCTTTCCGGAACCGGCTATCTCCGCTCCCAATATATTAATTTTTCCCGGAAGAATTTTAAGGCCATATCTGCTGCGACGGACATGCCTCGCGAATAACCATTCATTTCAGTGATGCTCATCACGCAGAGCGGGAAGCCTCAGGATGTCCTTAAAAAGGAGACTGGATTTAGCTCTCATCAATTAAAATCCAAAAATGGGACGCAGATCTTCACAGATTTTCACAGATAAGTACGGGTTCAATTTAGGAATTCAGGAATTGATGTATTCAGGTATTTAGGTATTGAAGGTAATCGGTCTATATAACACCTCAATCCCTCAATTCTTTAATTTGGAGCAATCTGCGTGCCTCTGCGAAAATCTGCGTCCTAATGGAGAAAAACCACAATTTTTTACTTGACAAGGTTTGCAGGTGTTCGATACAGTAGAACAAAAAACAACTTAATTGATCAATTAATGAACGACACCTTTGGCAAAAAACTGCGTGAGTTCAGGCTTCAGGCTGATGTCGGGCTCAGGGAGTTGGCCCGCCTGATCGAAAAGTCGCCGGGCTATATCAGCGATGTGGAGCAGGACCACGTTCCGCCGCCTTCCGAGGACGTGATTATAGAGATCGCAGCAGCCTTGACTGTGGACAAAAAAGAGCTGTTGAACGCCGCTCGAAAAATGGACCCGGAATTATCCCGCTACGTTACCGGGGAGCCCGAAGCAGCCGACTTTCTGAGAATGGCACGGGAAAAAAAATTTGACAGCGAGGATTGGGAGACCCTCACCAGGCTGGCTGAGGCGGCAAAATTGGGAAAAAAGGAATGACTTCAGCCTAAAAAAAATTTTTAGCCACGAATTAACACGAATGATCACGAATTATTTCACTAGTCTTTAACAGAGACGCTTATATTGCAAAGATTATTTTTCGTGAATATTCGTGTTATTTACTGCATGTATTCTAATCTGTGTAATCTGCGAATTCTGCCTGCCCTGTTAAACCTTTTTTTTATGTTTATCTGGGGTGGATCAAAAAGGTGTTCTTAAATACAACGAAATGAATGTCCCCTGGTTGTCGAAAAAATCAATCGCAGCGGCGGCCGACGGCGTAATCGCCGGCTATGAAGCCAAAGTAAAGCGCCGGGTACAACCGCCGATTCCGGTGGAGAATATCATCGAGCGGGGTCTGGAACTGAGGCTGGGGTTTGCAGACTTGAGAAAGAACCTGAAGCTGGATGACGTGCTTGGCGCGACTTTCGTCAAAAAGAAGATGATCTGTGTCGACCAAAGTCTGGCGGAATATCAGAATGAAGGCCGGTTGTGCTTCACCTTTGCCCACGAAACCGGGCACTGGGTGCTGCACCGCAAGCTGGTCGATCAGGCTTGCCGCACCGGCGTAATGCGTGCCGCCACTCGCCTTCGCCCCAATAAACCAGAATCAACTGGCCATGTTGAATTCGTGTCAGACCTCGATCGGACTAAAATACCGGATGGCTTCGGCGCAGTTTCGCCGAACGATTTTAAGCAATATAAGGGTGGCTTCACTCGCCTTCGCCCCAATAAACCAGAATCAACCGGCCTTGTTGAATTCGTGTCAGACCTCGATCGGACTAAAAGACCGGATGGCTTCGGCGTAGTTTCGCCGAACGATTTTAAGCAATATAGGGGCGGCTTCATTTTTTGCCGGATCCGGGACGCCAAGGAGCCGATCGAATGGCAGGCGGATTATTTTGCATCGTGTCTGCTGATGCCCGAGGGCGCGGTCAGGGACGCATTTCGCCAATTCTTCGGTTCCAGACCGCTGATACTTTACAACGTCAAAAGCGCCTATTCCGGTCCCGTGTGTTTTGACCCCTGTGTCGAAACCTGGCCCAGGATTGCCGGTGCGGTCAGAAATGCCGGCGGCTTTTCCAATGTGTCCAGGCAGGCGATGATCATCAGGCTGCAGGATCTGGGGTTAGTAAAGAATGAAACTCAGGCAAGGCTGTCATGGAAGAAAGCCTCTATGACGGCTTGACCCCTAGTTGCATGAACAACATGGCAAAGATTAGATAGAGTTACGTAATTTTTACCAAAATCATAGTAAAACGGTAAATTCTTGGATACTTCCAAACGTGAATTCGAAGGATGGGGTCGATAATGCCATGTTGTTCCCCCTTCGGGAAAGCCGGACGACTTCAGATACTGCGTTGCTGAGGGTTCGAAGTAAAGAGCTACGACTTCACCCTAAGTCGCCTTGACTCTGAAGCCCTCCGACTTTTTAAACGTTGGGGTTGATTTTTTTAAATTTTTTTTGCCCTAAGTGTTCGATTATATCGAACAAAAAAAGTTTAGCCACGAATTGACACGAATCAGCACGAATAAATGGAAAGATCGCGGGTGGTGGGTGTCGGTGGAGATAGACCGAAAACCTTCCGGAAGGAAAAATGAGGAACTCGCGCTTGATCTCCTGGCCAATGCCCGGGACCGTTATGATTTGTCTCTTGAAAGCGGCAAGATATTGAGCCGGGGCATATTCACTGCCGAAGAGAACATGCTGGGTTTGGCGAATTTGCTGGACATCGCCAAACAATGGACGGGAACAATCATCTATCACAAAGGGGACCTGCTTGGCACGGCCGATGTTCAACATCTGGGCAAACATCTAAAATGCGCGGCCAACCAGGCCGGCTGCCGGTCCGGCAGTTTGGATCAGCGCCTGGCATATCTCGGGTGTCACCTGGTGCGCATCGGGCTGCTGAATTATTCCCTGGCCGCTCTAAAAAACGGCAGTCGATACTGGTTTTCGTATCTCAAATCAGAAAAAGGCAACAATCTGCATGTCTTTCTGGACAAATACGCGCTGGCAAAGGCGATGGAATCATCGCGGTTGTGCCCCCGATTCCCGGACGAGGCTTCAGCGATCGTCGATGTGCTTCCTCCAGTGGTAAATCTAAAGCCGATGAACAATCACTTATTTTGGGTCCCGACCAAGTACAGATTCAGAACCAGCTGGCTGTGCCGCTATCCGCCGGTGGTGCCGAATTCGGAGGTGATGTATCGTCAATGGATAAAACAACTATTACAGGAAAGAATTTAAAATATAATTCTTGGATTATCAGCATTTCCGCACGCGAATCGTCACAAATAACTTAACACAATGAAAAAAGGCAATCCCTAAATAAGAAAGAATTATATTGAGTGAAATCGAGCTTTGCATATTGGCAAACTACCCCATTCTTTATGTGGTCAGCCCTGAAGAAACCCGTTTCTTAGAAGAACTCGAGCGCATCTGCCGCCGCAACAGCCGTAAACTTTGGGCTCACACGATCAGCACCGGCCTTTATCAAATTGCCATTGCGCGCAGGAATGAACCCTGGCGGCAAAGAGAGGTCGGCGAAGTTCAAACCCAGCTGAAGGACCCGATCACGCTGCTGGAACACTTGAAGCAGTGCAATCCCAATGAAGGCATTTTCCTGCTGATGGATTTTCATGCGGCCCTCGGTGATCCGCTGGTGCAACGGCTTTTAAAAGATGTTGCCCGACATTTCAAAGAAAGCCGGAACAGCATTGTTATCCTGTCGTCGATTCGCTACCTGCCCCGTTCACTCGAGAATGAGATCTACCTGCTGGACTTTGCGCTGCCGTCGAAGCAAGACCTGTCCGCGACTCTGAAGTCTGTCTTTAGCACCCTCAGACACCGGCGGTTAAAAATAGAGTTGAGCAATGCGGATCGCGAGCGGCTGATCATCGCCGGGCAGGGCCTGGTCATGGATGAATTCGAAAACTGCCTGGCTAGGGCGGTGGTGAAAAGCAGCGGCCGCATCAATGCCGACATGATCGATGAAATCGTGGCGAGCAAAAATCAAATCATCAAAAAATTCGGCATTCTTGAATTTTTCGACCCAACTGAAACCATGGACCAGGTCGGCGGGCTTGAGAATTTAAAATCGTGGCTAACCAAACGGCAGCAGGCGTTTGCTGAAAAAGCCAGAGATTACGGCCTGCCCCATCCCAAAGGGATTTTGCTGCTCGGCATCCAGGGCTGCGGCAAAAGCCTGACGGCCAAGGCCTGCGCCGCCCACTGGAAATTTCCGCTGCTGCGCCTGGATACGGGCAATCTGTTTTCAGAGCGGGTAGGCAGCTCGGAAGAAAACACGCGTCAGGCCATCCGGACGGCCGAAGCGCTGGCGCCCTGCATTTTATGGATCGATGAGATCGAAAAATCGATGTCCGGCGTCGGCAGTTCAGGCAACTCCGACGCCGGGACCGCAGCCAGAGTTTTCGCCACCCTGGCCACCTGGCTGCAGGAAAAAACGGCTTCGGTATTTGTCTTTGCGACGGCCAACACCGTGACTTCGCTGCCCCCGGAGCTGATCCGCAAGGGGCGCTGGGATGAAATCTTTTTTCTGGATCTGCCGGGATTGGGTGAACGGCAATCCATCATCAATATTCATCTGGCTAAAAGGAAACGCCGCCCGCAGGACTTCGACATTGCCCTGCTGGCCGAAAAATGCGAGGGATTTTCCGGCGCCGAAATCGAGCAAGCTGTCATTGACGGGCTGTTTGAAGCCTTTGACGAAAACCGTCCCTTAACAACCGATGACATTTTACAAAGCTTTAAGATCACCGTACCGCTTTCAATCACCATGGCGGAAAATGTTCAAGCCCTCAGAAAATGGGCCTTGACCCGGACCAGACTGGCATCCAATGACAAACTGGAAGATGAACGGAGACAATGGCGCAGTGGCACGATCCGGACGGTTTGAATGGATAGCGATACCCCAAAAGGCAAATATCGAACCGGGCAACGCAGACACGGCTGCGGTCTGCGCCGCCGGGACGTGCCCGGCTTGCGGATGGTTGGACAGTATGGATCGTTTTGAGCGCCTGTCCGGCAGATCCGGTTTTAAAGAGTGCTGGCGCTGCGGAATCCGCTGGGATTTGGCTGACGAGATTTTTCTTTTTTTCAAAAAGGAGAACTTAAATCCGCCGCAGGTTCGGCTGGAATCGAACCACGGCGACTTAAAGCGGCTTTACCGCAGCACTGGAAATGACCCCGATCTATTTGACCTCCATCTTCGAACGCAGCGGTTGTGTCTGCAAAATGGATTTGAACATTTGATCAGTCTCACTGCCGGCTTAAACATCGAACATCTGGCGCATCAGATTAAAACAGCGTTTACCGTTTTAAAAAAAATGCGCGGCCGGGCCCTGCTGGCCGATGAAGTCGGGTTGGGCAAGACCATCGAAGCCGGCATTTTAATCAAGGAGCTTTTAATTCGACGCCTGGCAAGGCGGGTTCTGATTCTGGTGCCGGCCGGCTTGTGCCGGCAATGGCAATTGGAGCTTCAGGATAAATTTGGTGAAAAATTCCAGCTGCTTTCGGCTCATGAACTCGAGGAGAACCAGTCCAAGCTGATCGTGTCTTACGATTTGGCCAAAGGGCGCCCGTGCCTTTTAGAGCGGCGATGGGATGTGCTGGTTTTAGATGAGGCTCATCGCCTGAAAAACCGCAGCACAATTCTTTACAAATTTGTAAAAAAATTAAAATGCCGCCACATCCTGGCCCTGTCCGCCACACCGGTTCAAAATACACTGGATGAGCTGTATTCCATTGTCGATCTTATTCAGCCCGGTCGATTTGGAACCATTCGGACCTTTAAGCGCAAGTTCGTCTCGCAAAAAAATCCCCGCGAGGTCGTTGGCGGAACAGAAGCTGAATTAAAAGCCGCTTTAGCGGATGTCATGATACGAAATCGCCGGGATACCTGCAGTATTAAATTTCCGCGCCGGCGAGTTGGGATTTATTATATCACCCCGTCCAAGGCTGAGAGCCAATTATATGAATCCGTTTCCGGCTATGTAAATAGAGAATTCAAAAATGAATTTTTGCGTGAAACGGGCATGACCACCCACATGCTCAGCCTGATCATTTTGCAAAGAGAGCTTATGTCAACCCCGCAGGCCGTGCGCCGAACCTTGATCCGAATCGCGCGCCGGCCCAATTATCCGGCGGCCACGACTTCGCGCCTGTTGCGCTACGCCGACCTGGCCGGCCGCATCACACTTCCGTCCAAGTTTCAGACGTTGAGCCAGATCCTGACTCAATACGAAGGGGAAAAATTTGTGGTTTTTTCGGAGTTTTTAGCCAGCGCGAGATGTTTGGTAGATTTCATATCCGCCAGGGGATTTCCGGTATTCTGTCTATCCGGCAAAGTCAATCCTGCAAGGCGGTCTGAAATTTTGGCCAAATTCAGGTGCACGGAATCCGCCGTATTGGTTTCAACCGAAGCCGGCGGCGTCGGCCTAAACCTCCAGTGCTGCAATCGCATGGTCAATTTTGATTTGCCGTGGAATCCTCAACGAATTGAACAGCGCATCGGAAGAATTGACCGATTCGGCCAGCCCAATGACGAGGTATTTGTGTTCAACCTGGTCTGCCGTGGCACCATTGAAGAATATGTTGTGGACATTCTGGCCAAAAAGTTGCGGATGTTTGAAGTCGTCATTGGTGAGGTTAATGAAATTTTAGGACGGATGTCATCCAGGCGTTCATTCGAACAGCGCATCGCCAATGTCCTGCTGTCCAATTCATCACGCAGAAAATTACACAATGCATTTGACGAACTGTCCGTGGATGTGATTGAGGCACGACACCGCTACGACCGGAAGCAGCGTTTTAAATCCATCGTAAACCAGATAGGCACTGAAGCATGAAGACTCTGTTTCGGGAGATATTCGAGGTGTTGGGCGCGGAGGTAAGGGAGTTTCACCCCCACGAGCTTCAGGTAATAATTCCGAAGCAATCACCGGCCGACGGTTTACTCGCGGCAAATACGAAGCACCTGTTATCCTTTTCATCTGAAAATAAGAATCCCGGGGCCGTGGTCGTCTCCCCGGGTTCAGCATTGCTGGAAACCACCGCACTGAAATTGTCGCATATTGGCGCTGCCCGCCACGGCGTCCTCCCTGCAAGATATCCGGGTTCGAAAAAAACCCTGAGAAACAAATATCAGGGATTCGGCGAAACGAATACAAGGTTTTCATGCCGGCGCGGTTGGAAAGTTCTGGTGCGTATCTGGCTCAAGATCCAATTAACCGGTGATGAGGTGGTAGAAATATTGGAAGGCTTCGAGATTCCGGCGAATCAGCAGCCCCATAAATTGGAGGGTCTTCCATCAGCTGACCAGGATGTGCGGTGGGTGCAAAAACCCCCGCTTAAATTATACCAGTTGAAGCAGATTATCGAAGCCGGTTTTGGCTTTGCCGAAAATTCAATCATTGAAAAAGCCGGTAAATTACAAAAGAAGAACCTGAAAGCCCTGTTTCCTGTCCTTGAAAGACTAAAGGCCTACTATCGTCAACTTGCAAATGACACGGTCGGCATCGACGGGGAGCAGACCGGCGCCATCGAAGCGGAATACCGGCGCCGATTGCAAGAGGAGATTCAAGATGCATGCGTAAAAGCGACTGCGGAGCTGATTGCCCTGGAGACAATTTCAACGCCGGTTCAAAACCTGAAATGGCAGCTGCAACAAAATGGAAGAACAAAAGAAGTCAATGCTGTGTTCAATCTGTATGACGGCAGTCTCGAATCGACCGCGGGCTGTGCAATCTGCGGAGGCCGCAGCTGTTTCTTCAGCATCCTGGATTCTGTTACCCGGGTTTGTGAGAACTGTTACGCGCTCTGTGATATCTGCGGCGCCGAAATCGTCGACCGGCAAACACCAGGCAACCGTATCTGCGCCATCTGCAAGCGTGTGGTATGCAGCAAACACGCCTTGTATTGCGGGACGTGCGGGAAGCTGGTGTGCAGCGACCATCAGGCGCAATGCATACAAGGCTGCCGCATCTGTCCGGATTGTATCCGGCACTGCCAAGAATGCGGCGAAACCATAATCTGGTGCAAGGACCATGCACCGGTCAATTCATCGGGTGATCTGTCCTGCCGGATCCATTCCGTTTTTTGTGTCGGCTGCCGGGAAAATTATCCGATGGGAAAGACCGTAGCATGCGCAATCTGTGAACAAACGATCTGCTTGAATTGCCATGATCACTGCAGGAGTTGCGGCAGGAAATTTTGTTTAAAACACGTCGAGGAAGGAAGGTGCCACACATGTCAAACAAGCAATCCACAAATGAGCTTATTTTAAAACGATCGGGTTCACAAGGGGGGGGCAATCCAGGAGTTGATCATTCATCCTGATGGAAGTGTTGAAATCCCCTGGATCTCGCCGGCGGCTTCGCGATTGATCCTGGCCGTGTGGCAGGAATTCAACCATGATCCGTTTCCCGTAAAAACAATTTCAGGTCAACTGTATTGCGGATAAATCAGGGGCCAAAAGTAGCATTGGCGGCCCCGAACTATATGAAAAGGAGAAATGATTATGTCAATGACCGTACAGATAGCAATGAAGGGCATCACGGATTTGGAGATTTTGCTCACCGCGCTGCATGAAATGGGCATCAAAACCCTGCTCCCCAAGGCCGGGCCGCAAAACAGAACAAACGATGTTCTGGCCTATGCCGATATTCAGGCAAAGCGGGTTAAGTTCGTACGGCGTCGAAGTGGTGAAATCAACATGGTGGGCGACAGCGATTGGCGCATCTTCAGAGATGATGGTTTTCAGCACCAGCTCAGGCAGCAGTACAGCCTCGAGGCGGTAAAAAAAAGGTGGTCGAGCTGCGCTACAGCCTGGCATCGATCGAAACACTCGAAAACGGCGCCATCAAATTGGTGGCCCGGGCCTGGAGGTAACCCAATGGACCGCAAAGAAATTCATTTTATAATCGACCGTGAAGGCAATATACAATCGACCATTCAAGGGGTTAAAGGAACCGCCTGCAATTCGCTGGCAGCAGAATTCAAGGATTTGGGACAAGTTGTCGAGCAGCAGCCGACCAATGAATTTTATGAGACCGGCAATAGATCCAAGCTGAGTTTGGATTTAATACATAAAGGATAAAGCATACCGGATTAGACTGTCTTCGCCCGGTATAAGCCGCCCACCCCTGGTGGAGGACCCGGATAGGTTCCACCGGCCCGATGAGAAACAGCCGACCATTTGCAATTTCGAAAACCGTAATTTAGGACGCAGATTTTCGCAGATGCACGCAGATTGCGCCAAATTAAGGAATTGAGGGATTTAGGTATTATATAGACCGATTACCTTCAATACCTAAATTCCCAACCCGGCAAGCCGGAATTGAAGATTGAAGATTGAAGATTGAAGATTTGTTGAATCGCTCGCGCAGCGCAGGCGCTTGCGCCGCGTGTCGCTCTATCTTTTTTATTTTAATCGATAGCAGTGCCAGCATATTCAATCTGGCTATAGCATAAATCTTGCGCAAACATGATGTGATTTCAAAAAATAGACACTAAATTCCTGAATCCCTGAATGGAACCCATCCTTATCTGTGAAAATCTGTGAAGATCTGCGTCCTATAATTTTTTATCGCATTTCGTACTTCGTATTTCGGATTTTAATTGATGAGCGCTTAATACAGCCCCCTTCCAGTGGGCTTCCTGAGGCCTCCCGTTCTGCGGGAAGAGCATCACTTTGGTTTCAATGACCGGTAATGATGGTATTTGGGAATAAATTTGCTATTTTATTTCATAAAAATCAACAAGTTGACTTTTGGCCTGGATGATGATTTAAAATAGTATCGACCGTTCAAAAATATATGGGACCCCGCTATTCAGTCTGCGGCCCCACATGCAGGGTTCAAGGTTAAATAGGTGTCAAGGAAAAACGATGAGCTATAAAAAGCCGAAACGAATTTTCGAAGATGCAGGGTTGGTCGATCCGCGCAGCGCGTATCATGTCGATTTGGAGGGTGTGGTCAACACAAAAAATCAGGATTCAAAAACCATGGTTGACCGGGGACGGTATTTTTCCATCTTTGCCCCCCGGCAAAGCGGCAAGACGACATTTTTCCAGGGCTTTTGTCACAAATTGGAAAAAGACCCGCTCTATGTGCCGATTCTGCTAAGCTTTCAGGACTACAAAAATATTTCAAGCCAGCGGTTTTACCAGTTGATCCAAAAATCAATTTACAGGCAGCTTATCAGCAGGCTGGAGTTTGTCGGGTGCCCCCAACTGGATGATATCAAATCATACCTTGACACCCATAATCTGTCCGATCATATCTCTTTTCGCGAACTTTTCGATGAGCTAAACGGAATAGTGAAACAAAAAAAGATCGTCATTTTCATCGATGAGTTTGACGGCATTCCCCGAGATGAATTGGAAAATTTTTTGACCACCCTGCGCGAATTATATCAGGAGTACAAAAAGCGCAAGGACAAGGCCCTGTACTCAGTGGGATTGGTGGGAATCCGCAACATAACCAAACTGATTGTGGGCGGCGTTTCGCCGTTTAACATCGCCGACCAGGTTAAGTTGCCGCCTTTTTCGCTGAAAAACGTCGGTGACCTATTCGCGCAGTATACCGAGGAGACCAATCAACCATTTACCGGAGAGGCGGTTGAGACGGTCTATACGCAAACGGCCGGCCAACCCTGGCTGGTTAACCGGCTGGGAACGATTCTGACGGTTGACATCAAACCAGAAACCACTGAGCCTATCACTCAAGAAGATGTGGAATGTGCCATAATCCGGCTGCTCAGAGAAAGGAATTCCCATTTTGACAATCTTCTTGAAAAAGCACGCATGTATAGGGAGAGTTTTATAGCCGCCATATTCAACGGGATCGATTACAATCCTGATGATGAAGATCAATCCTGGCTAGAACAATTCGGACTATTCAAGGAGGAAAACGATAAAGTTGCGGTAGCCAACCCCATCTATAAAAGACGATTTTTAAAGGCTTTTTTCCGGGAATCGGAGGCGGTCGCCGATACTTCCCTCAATAGCTATTTCACCCAACACGACCTGTTGGACATGGAGTCGATTCTGTCTGATTTTGAAGAATACATCATGCAGATCGGCGTAAACGCCTTTTACTCCGGCAAGAAACCTTATGAAAAGACCGGTCAATTCCTGCTCACGGCCTGGCTGTATCAGTTTGTGGAGGGGGGCAAAGGGGAATTGCGCTTTGAAACGCCCACGGGATTAGGTAGAATGGACATTCTCCTCACCTATGGCGGCCGCAAGTATATTGTGGAAACCAAGATCAACCGCTCAAATATCGAAAAGACTTTGGAAAAAGCTATTGACCAGCTCAGCGAAAAATATCTGTTGACCGAACAGTCAGATGAGGGATGCATTGTGGTTTTCGACATTAAGACCCAGACCGGGGAGTTGTGCACTCCCATCCGGCGTGAGATAGCGGGCAAGCAGCTGTTGATTTTTAATATCGCGATTGGACGATAGGTTCACAAAGGCGAAAGGTGAAAGGCCTATGGCTCACGGCGATAGCATTATAGCTCAAAACTGAAAGTCGTAGATCCGCCGTCCCTTTGGAGAACTCAAATGTAAGATCAGAATACAATCCCGGCAGATGATAGACGGTAGATGTGAAGTCATTTTCAAGAAGTATCTCACCGCAGAGCACGCGAAGAGCGCAGAGATTATTTAACTTTTCCTCGGCGTTCTCTGCGATCTCGAGTGAAAAGCACTCGTTCAAGTTTTGACGCACGATCTAATAATTCGGTGTCATCCAATTGACTTGAACCATCTTCGTAAGCAGTGATTAAATCGACGCCTTTTAATTTCAACCCGTTTGTTATCGCACGCGGTACATTGTGATCCATGTAAAGTCGAATTGTCATTAGATTAGATGAGGTTCTGAGCCTTTAGTTTTGCAATCAGTGGAGTTGATTGAGCGCTCTTTTCCATCTGATCTACGTGCTTAAATTGTTGTTCGATAACTCTATCCAACATTTCCTGGTGATCAGAGTAATAAGCCAATGCTGAATATATCTGGCCCAAGGTCAGATGAGGGTGCTGAAATCGAAGTTCTTCCGGACTCCACCCATATGCAATTTTGTCTAGAATGAGTTCAATTATCTTCGTATTTGTATCTGCGATAATTGGTACATTGTCTTCATTGAGTATCACGTGTTGATATTTTGTTTCGACAGCCTGCATTTCTTAGCCTCACATATGCTTATTTTTAGTCGTTTTCTAAAGTCGAGGTGCCTGCGATTTTCGGTTATGGTATAGTTTTAGCGAATTTGCAATTTCTGGAAACATAAAAATGACGATACCCATCAGGTAGCAGACTCAGGGTTGGAAGTCAATATCGTAATAATCATCGAAATATCAATTAGTTGACTTGTAGGTTGGATAATGTTGTAAATTAGTCCGATGAGGGATGCAACGAGGTTTTTGACACCAAAATCAAGACCAGTGAGTTGCACGCCCCCAACGACGCGAGATCGCCGGGAAGCAGTTGTTGATTTTTAGAATCGCGATCGGGCGATAAGGTCAAAGGTAAAAGGTTAAAGGCTAAAGGCCTGAGGCTCAGAGCAAGACGGAATGGGTGGAAGGTAGACGGTAGAGGGAGAAGGTGGACGAATCAAGGAAAAAGGCGGACGGTAATACCCAATTAGCCCCAATCTGAAAGGTGTGAGCTCAGGGCAGCATTGTTCCGTCACGCCGGACAACAAGCCCTCTACCTTAAAATTCCGCAATCCGTATTGCACAATTGTAACTTTCCTACTTTGTCTCGTCTGAGCTCGTCGAAGGCCGCTTCTCTGCCTCCCAGCCTCCCCGCTTCCAAGCCTCCAAGCTATTTATCGTCTACCCTTTGCCCTCTGCCCTTTGAGCCTTGAGCTTCATTTCATCACCATCCAATTTTTTTCCAACAAGAATTTATTTTGGGGCTTGACAGCCGGTTCTATTTTTGACATACTCGCCAGAATAAATAAAAAAGCAAAACTTAGAATTATGACTCAATACCCGAACAACACCCGAATCCGTTACCGTCGCCGCCCCGGGCGATCGAGGGCCGGGTGTATTTTGTGTTGGCAATGAATCTGATTTTACCTGAATCGACAACATAGAAAGCCCCGGCATTTGCCGGGGCTTTTTTTTTGGAAAGGAGCAAAAAATGACGGATGGCAAAGTTCAAAAAGTGGTGCTGGCTTACAGCGGGGGCCTGGACACCTCCGTGATCGTACCCTGGCTAAAAAACAATTACGGAGACTGTGAAGTCATCTGCTTTACGGCTGACGTGGGCCAGCAGGAAGAACTCGATGGTTTGGAGGCCAAGGCCCTAGCTTCGGGAGCCAGCAAGTTGATCATCGCCGATCTGCGGGAGGAATTTTTGACCGACTATGTATTTCCGACCATGCAGGCCGGGGCCGTTTATGAGCGGGATTACCTGTTGGGCACGTCCGTCGCCCGGCCCCTGATGGCCAAAAAAATGGTGGCGGTGGCTGAAAATGAAGGGGCGGATGCCATCGCCCATGGCTGCACCGGCAAGGGCAACGATCAGGTCCGTTTCGAGCTGACCGTCATGGCGCTCAATCCCAAACTCAAGGTTATTGCGCCCTGGCGCGAGTGGGAAATCCGCAGCCGGGAGGATGCCATCCACTATGCCAAAAAATTCAATATCCCCCTGACCCAGACTGAAAAAGATATCTACAGCCGCGACCGCAACATCATGCACATGTCCCACGAGGGCGGCGTGCTGGAGGACCCCTGGAACGAACCGGAGGATTCGATGTTTCAGCTGTCCGTCAGTCCCGAAACGGCACCGGACAAAGCCGAGTATGTTGAAATCGGCTTCGAGCAGGGCAACCCCATCAGTCTGAACGGCGAAAAACTGTCGGCCGTAGAAATGTTCACTCGCTTGAACAAGATCGCCGGCGCCCACGGTATCGGCCGCGTGGACATTGTCGAAAACCGGCTGGTGGGTATGAAAAGCCGGGGCGTATATGAAACGCCGGCCGGCACGGTGATCTTTCGGGCCCACCAGGCGCTGGAAAGTATCTGCCTCGACAAGTACACCATGCACTACAAGGATTCCGTGGCGGTCAAATACGCCGAACTGGTTTACAATGGGATGTGGTTTATGCAATTGCGTGAAGCCATGGACGCCTTTGTCAAGGTCACCCAGAAAACGGTCAGCGGCAGCGTGCGTCTGAAGCTTTATAAGGGCAACATCATTATTGCGGGCCGCAAAAGCCCCTTCAGCCTGTACCGGGAAGACTACGCCTCGTTCGGCGAAGAAGATGTCTACAACCAGCAGGACGCCCACGGCTTCATCCAGCTGTTCGGCCTGCCGCTGAAGGTCGAATCACTTCTGGCCATAGACGGCGGTGATGAAAGCCGCTATCGGAAGCCGGATTATAGCAAATTTAAGAGGGACTAAAAAAGGCATTCGGCTTTCGGCATTCGGTATTCGGCACACGGCAGAAAGGTTTCGGGTGTCAGGTTTCGGGTGTCAGGTTTCGGGTGTCAGGAAAAAAGTCGTGGACAATAGAAAAGAATGGTTTAGGGTATTAAGTAAAAGGTGGACGGTAGAAGGTTGAGGGTGAAAGGTAAAAGAGGCACGGTTTTCGGCATTAGGCTTTCGGCATTCGGCAATATAGCTCAAGGCTGAAAGGTGAAAGGTGGAAGGTAGATGGTATAGGGTTGAAGGCTTAAGGGATAGGGCATAAGGTTTATGGAGATTTTCCGAATTCATTTTTTTCCGACTTTGCCTCGCCTGAGCTTGCCGAAGGCCGCATTCCGACTTCCGAATTCGATTTTCTGTCATCTGACCTCTGTCATCTGACATCTGACATCTGACATCTGTCGTCTGACATCGCATATAAAATAGATAGGATACCTTAACTTTAGAGCCTGCGCATAAACTTAAAATTGATCAGAATAAATTACAAAATTGTAGGTCCAACATTTTAAATTTGGTCAATGTTCTTTGAAAAATTGGTTAAAGCAGCAATCTGCTGTGCTTCAGGTTAA